>Ga0315543_1000984_pt1 | contig 32587 bp, 27 predicted proteins | sample SalMarSW160210MG_2_FD_203098 | JGI IMG/M metagenome (GOLD analysis project Ga0315543, IMG submission 203098) | Salt marsh sediment microbial communities from the Plum Island Ecosystem LTER, Massachusetts, United States - Salt Marsh Sediment SW1601-210 ... | reverse complement strand
CAACCACTTGCGTAGCAATGCCTGCGTGGTCGGTCCCCGGTAACCATAAGGTGGGCTCTCCCCTCATTCTGTGCCATCTGACCATGATATCCTCCAGTGTCGCGGTCAGAGCATGCCCCAGGTGGAGCTCACCAGTAACGTTAGGAGGCGGCATGATAATGACAAAAGGCTTCTTATTGGAATCTATCTTAGGAGAAAAGTAGCCTTGCTTGAGCCAGAAATTATGCCATTTCTTTTCTATCTTGCCTGGCTCATAGGCTTTAGATACTTCGGACATTAACTCTAAACCTGTCTTAGCTATCGGCTGTCAGATGAAAGCAATCTTGATATCTGAACAAACTCAAAATTCTAAATTCAAAGATTGTTTGGTCATCGGGATTTTGGCCTTGGAAGAAGCTCCACCACCCTATCCAAAACCTTGTCAGCCACCTCTCGTTTCGGCATAAGAGATAAGCTATCAACTTTACCTTCTCGGTCAATTATGGTTACTCGATTGGTATCGGCGCCAAACCCACTATCACTGGCTTTAATATCATTAGCCACGATAAAGTCAAGTCCCTTTTGCTGGAGTTTCTGCTTAGCATTTTTCACCAGGTTGTTGCTCTCAGCGGCGAAGCCTACTTTAATGAAATTTCCCTTGACACTGCCTAGAATGTCCGGGGTGCATTCCAGCTTTAAGGTTAACCCTGCCTCTCCTTTTTTAATCTTATCTTTGGCCGCTTTTGTCGGACGGTAATCGGCTACGGCGGCTGCCATGACCAGAGCATCAGCCTGTGGAGTTACCTTCTCTACTGCTTGACGCATTTCCTGAGCAGTGTTGACTTTGATCACGTCAACGCCTGCGGGCTCGGGTAACGAGGTAGGTGCTGTAACCAATGTTACTTTAGCTCCCCTGTCACTGGCTGCTTCAGCCAGAGCATAGCCCATTTTCCCCGATGAGCGGTTGCTGATGTAGCGAACCGGGTCGATAGGCTCTTGGGTACCGCCTGCCGTAACCACGATATGCTTGCCGGCCAGGTCTCCACCTCTCTCCAGTACCTGGCAAATGCCGCCTATAATATCATTGATATCGCCGAGTCGCCCTGGACCTTCTTTACCCGAGGCTAACCAGCCCGTGGCTGGACCAATAATCACAAAGTTGCGAGCTTTAAGCTTGGACAAATTATCCTGAGTAACCGGATTATTATACATATTGGTTTCCATAGCTGGGGCTATAACCACCGGCGCCTTGGTAGCCAGAACCGTGCAGCATAGCATGTCATCAGCAATGCCAGCAGCCAGCTTGGCAATTATATTAGCTGTAGCAGGAGCAATGACCACTATATCAGCAGCTTTTGCCAAAGAGACATGTCCAATGCTGAATTCTGAAGCCAAATCAAACATTTTGGTAACTAAAGGCCTACCGGTAATGGCCCGGAAGGTGATTGGTGATATGAACTGGATGGCTTCTTTGGTCATAATCACATTCACCTTGGCCCCTGCCTGAGTTAGCTGGCTGGCAATCTCTGCTGCCTTGTAGGCAGCAATACTCCCTGTTACCCCTAAAACTACAGTTTTGTTGCTAAGCATTACTGTTCCTTGTTCATTTCATAAATGAAACGCAGTCCAATTAAGGTTAGATCGGGATTTATTACATCTATGGCTGCTATCTCTTCGGCAAAAGGGTAAGCCTGGCCGCCTGTAGCTATCACCTTTGCTTTGCTTCCCAATTCCTGTTCTATTCGACGAATCATGCCTTCAATAAGATCAATGTAACCAAATATTATACCCGATTGCATAGCCGAGATAGTATTTCTACCGATGACTTGCTTGGGATGGACTAGTTCTATTCGAGGCAACATGGCAGTGCGGGCGAACAATGCTTCACTAGCTATATTAATCCCCGGGGCAATAGCCCCACCAAGATAATCACCCTCCTTGGACACAACGTCGAAGGTGGTAGCGGTGCCAAGGTCAATAATTATTAACGGTTTCCCGTAGAGGTTCTGGGCAGCCACGGCGTTGACCACGCGGTCAGGACCAACCTCACGAGGATTATCCAGGCGGATGCGCATGCCTGTCTTAACACCAGCTTCGACCACTAAGGGTTGAGTATTTAAATATTTCCTGCACAGTTCCTCGAATGTATACAACAGCGGTGGCACGACGCCACATAATACTACTCCGGTAACCTTTGAAGGCAAGACCCTTTTTCGCTCCATAAGGTTGAGCACCACTCCACCATACTCGTCTGAAGTGCGATGAATGCCGGTAGCTAAATTCCAGGTAGCTTTTAGCTTATCGGCATCAAATATACCTAGATTAATGTTTGTGTTCCCAATATCAATTGCTAATAACATAGGTGCTTAGCTTTACCTTTATCCTCCTGGCATTGTGGGCTGAGTATATCACTACTAGCCAATCCGTGCTACTATCGAAGCTCCAGGTTAAAAAGCCGGGAATTAGCTAGAAGTATGATTTTCGCCACCCTCTCCTTGTAAGTCTTGTAACTTCTTGACCATCGCCTGCCAGTGTGTACCCTGCCAGTAGATGCGATGGCAGGTGGGGCATTCCGTATATTGAGTTTGAATTTCAAAAACTTGAGCGGGGACCAGGTTTTGCACCTCTTCTTTATCCCGAGTTATTAATGCTTGATTACATTCCAGGCAAAGCGAGAAGGGCTTGAAATGATAATTTAAATTCAACATTTTCACTACTTCCTGCATCTGGAGTTTAGGGTCATCCTGCTTAATGAGTATAGTTTTGAGTTTGCCATTTGTGACCAAGCGTCTTTTCATAAATTGAGTATCCTTAGTCAAAATCACCCTACCCTCGCTAAGAGCTGTTTTAATCATTTGACCATCATCTTTTTGTTTAAACAGCAGAGTATCATAGCCAATCAGTCTTAACCATCGAGCCAGTTTGCCAACGTTGTTATCTGCAATGAATTTAACTTCCATAGCTTATCCAGAACAAAGGTAATCGATTCGGCTGGAAGGCTTAGGGGTCTCGCCGACGGCGGATGTTAAAAAATGTGCCCACGAATAACAATTCTTATATATTTTAACATTAATTCCGTGGCTAAAGTAGCTATTGCCAACCAACCCCTTAGACCATTCATATCGAATCTGCGTGATTCAGATTATTGACAGAAGACGGTTTTTTCTATATCCTTTGGCTGCAAAAATCTTTAAGGAGGTTAGGAAATGCCAGTTAATATGATTGTCTGCTGCAAGCAAGTGCCTGACCCTGAAGCACCACCGTCTGTGTTTAAGGTAGTAAACAACCAGATGACCTTGCCGCCAGACGTAAAACCTGTAATCGGTCAATACGAGGAATTCGCCTTGGAGGCTGCCCTCAAAATCAAGGATACCGGCGGGGGCAAAATTACTGCGCTCAGCTTAGGTAATAACTTCGTTCGCGACGTAATTAAGAAAGCGTTAGCTGTGGGGGGCGATGAACTCATTCTTCTGGAAGACGAAGCTTTTGAGGGAGGCGATAGCTGGTCAACTGCCAACTCCCTGGCTATGGCAATAAAGAAAATAGGGGAATATGACATTATTTTCTGCGGTAGACAATCCTCTGATTGGGATGCTGGTCAAGTAGGTCTAGGCATCGCTGAGATTTTAGGAATCCCGGCTGTAACCTTAGCTCGTAAAGTGGAGGTCGTCGATGGAAAAGCGAAGGTTGAGCGAGTTATTCCCGACGGCTACCAGGTTGTTGAAGTGACACTTCCCGCCCTAATTATAGTAACCAGTGGGTTAGGAGCACTTCGTTATGCCACCCTGAAAGGAATCATGGCAGCAGCTAAAAAACAACTTGTCATTTGGAAACCAGCCGATATTGGGCTCGAGCCTTCACAAATTGGGGCTGCTGGAAGGCATAGCAAGTTAGATAAACTCTTCCAGCCAGTCAAGGAAGCCAAATGTGAAATAATCGAAGGAGAGACACCCGCAGAGGCCGGCGCTAATCTAGCCGTAAAACTCAGAGAAGCCAAATTACTTTAAAGTTAAGGAGGAAATAATGGCTGAATACAAAGGTATATTAGTTTGTGGTGAGCTAGCAGACGGGAAGTTAGCCTCCATTACCACTGAGTTGCTAGGATGTGGTAGGAAGCTTGCTGATGACCTGAAGGAGGACTTATCTTGCCTGCTGGCCAGCGATGCAGTTGGCGGAGCTTCCAAAGAAGCAATTGCCTTCGGAGCAGACAAGGTTTATGCCGTAGAACACCCCGCCCTCAAAGAATACCAAGCTGATTCCTATATGCAAGCCGCAGAAAAATTGGTCAAAGAGATTTCACCTCGGACAATACTTATGGGGCAAACATCTATGGGTAGAGACTTGGCTCCTCGTCTTGCCTTCAGACTAGGTACCAGCCTGACAACAGATTGCCTCGACTTAAGCATAGACCCGGGAACAAAGCTGTTGACACAAACGCGTCCTGTTTATGGCGGCAATGCTCAAGCTATATTCACCAGCGAGTTTATGCCTCAGATGGCTACTGTTAGGACCAAGGCAATGTCACCGTTGGAGCGTGATGACTCAAGGAAAGGAGAGGTCATACCCACTAAGATTGACATAGATACGTCGAAAGTAAGAGCAAAGATATTAGAAACTGTTAAGGAAGAGGCGGTCGGTATTAAGCTTGAGGATGCCCCTGTGATTATCTGTGGAGGCAGGGGGATAGGTGGTCCTGAGCCCTTCCAGACTACATTGAAGGAGCTAGCCGATTTGCTGCATGGTGCGGTAGGTGCCTCACGTCCTCCTGCTGATAATGGTTGGGTGTCAGAGGCAGCGCATATCGGCCTTACTGGAAAAATTGTTGCCCCTGATATCTACATTGCTATAGCTGTTTCAGGTGCTAGCCAACACACAGCTGGATGTACAGGCTCCAAACATATCATAGCCATCAATAAGGATCCTGAGGCGAATATATTCAGGGAAGCGGAATTGGGAGTGGTGGGCAAATACGAAGAAGTGGTGCCAGCCTTAACTAACAAGCTAAAGGAGTTATTAGCTGGCTAAGATAGGCTGAGATAGCAGACTTATTAGCTGACCAAGATAGCGCACTAGCTTTCAGTTTATAACTGTCAGCTACCCTGCCTTCTTCTTGTCAGCGATGATTTTCTGACTGATATGAGCGGTCACCTCTTCATAATGGTCAAACTCCATCGCAAAGCTACCGCGCCCTTGTGTCATTGACCTTAAATCTATGGCATAACGAGTCAGTTCTGCATAGGGTGCCTGGGCTTCAATGACATTGATGCCACCACTGGGATTCATTCCAAGCACGCGTCCCCTCTTGGTATTAAGATCGCTAGCAATATCCCCGGTATACATCTCAGGCACGGTTATAGTAAGATTCATTATAGGCTCAAGCAATACCGGCTGTCCCTGAGATAATCCCTTTTTTAAGGCCTGTGCTCCCGCAATCTTAAAAGCAATGTCCGAAGAATCTACTGCATGGAAGCTGCCATCGTAAAGGGTTACCTTCACGTCCACTACGGGATAACCAGCTAAATCCCCTTCTTGTTTCGCCTCATTGACTCCCTTTTCCACAGAGGGAATATAGTTCTGGGGTATTGCCCCCCCAACGATTTTCTTAGCAAATTCAAATCCCCCACCCCGAGACAAAGGTTCCAACTCCAGACGGACATGTCCATATTGACCATGTCCTCCAGTCTGCTTTTTATGTTTATACTCTGCCTTGGTTGACATAGTAATAGTTTCTTTGTAAGGAATCTTGGGCAGGTCTAATTTCACCTCTACTCCAAATTTGCGACGTATTTTATCTTTGATTATCTCCAGGTGGCTATCACCAACTCCGGAAATAATAAACTCGTTAGTATCAACTTCGCGACGTGTTTGGAGGGAAGGGTCCTCCTCACAAATCCTGGGCAAAACGGTGCTCATCTTGTCTAAATCGGTTTTCGTCTGAGGCTGGATTGCCATGCTGAAATTCGCTCTGGGGAATTCGATACCAGGGAATATCACAGGATGTTCACGAGCACAGAGGGTATCCCCGGTGGTGGTTAAAGTTAACTTCGCCACTGCCCCGATATCTCCGGCAGCGACCTGCGGCACTGGCTGTTGATTTTTGCCCAGCAAGGTAAAGAGCTGGCCAATCCGTTCCACGCTATTCTTGTTAGCATTCCAAACCTGGGAATTACTGGAAATAACGCCTGAGTAAACCCGAAAGTAGCTGAGCTTGCCGACATAGGGGTCAGCGCTGGTTTTGAAAACAAGGCTGGATAGGGGAGACTCCGAATCAGGTCTGACCTCTTCTTGATTACCGGTGGAAACATTCTTAGCGGCAAAGGCATCCTTTTCTTCTGGCGAAGGCAGGTGGGAGCAAATACCATTGAGAACTTGCTGGGTGCCGATGCCCTGCAAAGCAGAGCCAACAAAAACAGGCACCACCTTGCCAGCAATGGTAGACTTTTTTATGGCGGCAAAAATTTCCTCGTTGTTTATGGGCTCGCCCTCCAGATACTTATTAATGAGCTCGTCGTCAATTTCCACGACGACCTCTACTAACTTTTCACGGCTAGCTTCTGCTTGTTCCTGAAGTGTCGAAGGTACTTCTGCTTCCTGCGAAGTAGCGCCAGTATAAGCTTTCATAGTCACCAAATCTACAATGCCCTGAAAATCACTTTGTGAACCTATGGGTAATTGAAGAGGCAAACATCTTGGTGACAACTTAGTCTGAATTCCCTCCAAAGTAGCGAAGAAATCAGCATTATCACGATCCATCTTATTAACAAATATCAACCGCGGCAAATTTGCTTTTTCAGCATCACCCCACATCTGTTCTGTGCCTACCTCTACACCCGAAGCGGCGCATATTACAACTATTGCTCCCTCGGTTACCCTCAATCCCGATCTTACTTCACCCATAAAATCAGCATATCCCGGGGTATCAATGAGATTCAGCTTCATCCCCTGCCACTCAAATGGAAGCAGGGACAGGTTAATGCCCATATGACGTTCCATCTCGAGCGGGTCATAATCTGAGGTAGCAGTGCCATCTTCAACGTTCCCTAAACGCTGAATAGCACCTGAGTTAAAAAGCATGGATTCGGTAAGCGAAGTTTTACCTGCCCCTTGATGAGACAGCAGAACAACGTTTCGGATTTGCACGACTCTACATTATAATCTTGCCCCTGAAGATAAGCAACTGGTGTTACATTATGAAGTGTGATGCTATAATGTAATAGTCACGCTGAGATGAAACTGAGTTACGAACAGGTGAGGCATATAGCCTGGCTTGCTCGCTTGGGCTTAAGCGAGGAGGAGGTGGAGAAATTTAGCCTCCAGCTATCTAATATTCTGGAGAACTTCGAAATACTCAAGCAAGTAGATACAGCCAACGTGCTACCAGCGACTCATACCATCCCACTACAGAATGTCTTCAGGAAAGACAATGTAGCTGACTCATATTCCCAAGCTGAGATTTTATCAAACGCACCAAAACAAGCCGAAAAATGTTTTAAGGTTCAAGCAATACTAGAGTGAGCCCATCAGGCAAATGATTAGCGACATAGTTATCGCCATCATAATTGGCTATCTCCTTGGCTCTATCCCTTCAGCATATCTCGCCGGTCGTCTGAGAAAAGGGGTAGACATCCGCGAGGTCGGAAGCAAAAACATGGGCGCTATAAATGTTTACTACGAGGTCGGACGAGTAGAGGCTGTGCTAGTGACCTTGGTTGACCTGGGCAAAGGCATAGGAGCAATTCTTTTGGTGCGGGGGTTGTTACTCATTCCTCTGACTTCAGGATTTGATTTTCTTACCGGGCTTACCGCCACAGCTGCCATATTGGGCCACATCTTTCCCGTTTTTCTTAAATTCCGTGGCGGTAAAGGAGCAGCTACCGCCATCGGGATTCTCATCTTCTTGATGCCCTGGGCAGTTCCGTTTCTCTTTATTGTTTTTGCAGTAGCTTTACTTATTACTCGTAATCCCACCTTTAGTTATAGCCTACTTCTTATTGTTTTTCCGTTTGTTGCGGGGTTTATTTACGTCGACCGCTACGGCGAGCCTTTGGCTTTAGTATTCTACTCCATAGGCTTGGGGATATTCCTAGGCATACAGTACATCCCCAGGATTAAAGAGATGCACAGCAAAACTGGCGGCGACTGGCGCAAAGTTATCAGGCGTCGCAGCCTCAAAGAAAGGTTCTAAATATGCCGGCGAATGAACTACACCAGCTAACTATTCATGAAGCACACGAGCTTCTTAAACAAAGGAAAATTTCCTCCACGGAACTGACAAAATCTGTACTGAAGCGTATCGCTGAGATAGAAGGGAAAGTTCACGCCTGTGTCACTATTGTCGAGGACATCGCCCTGAAAGAGGCAGAGAAACTCGATAATTACATCAAAACTGCTCATGAAATTACCCCCTTAACTGGCATCCCTACCTTAATCAAAGATGTCATATGCACCAAGGGGATAAGAACTACCTGTAGTTCAAAGATGCTGGAAAACTTCGTCCCTCCCTATAATGCTACGGTAATAGAGAAACTGAAGGCACAAAAGGCGGTAATATTGGGGAAAACGAATATGGATGAATTTGCCATGGGCTCTTCTACGGAGCACTCCGCCTTTTCTCCCACCTACAATCCCTGGGATTTAAGTCGGGTTCCTGGAGGTAGCAGCGGTGGCTCAGCAGTTGCTGTGTCCACAGGTGAGGCTATCTATGCTCTGGGCTCTGACACTGGGGGCAGCATCCGTCAACCAGCGGGATTTTGCAACGTGGTAGGACTTAAACCAACCTACGGTCGGGTTAGCCGCTTCGGCTTGGTTGCTTTCGCCAGCTCTCTCGACCAAATTGGGCCAATAACCAAGGATGTCACTGACTGCGCCTTAGTGATGAATGCCATTGCCGGGTATGACTCCAGAGATTCAACATCAGTGTCTTATCCTGTCCCGGACTACACCCAGCAACTAATTCCAGACATCAAAGGACTAAGAATTGGCATTCCCAAGGAATATCTTGGCGAGGGCGTGCAGGACCAGGTACGGGTGGCTTTGCAAGCGGCTATAAATAAACTCCAAGAACTCGGCGCGGAAATAGATTGGGAAGTATCTCTACCTCATACTAAATACGCTCTGGCTGCTTACTATATACTTGCTCCGTCCGAAGCTTCAGCGAATCTGGCTCGCTACGATGGAGTAAAATATGGCTTTTCCGAGCGAGATGCCAGTAATGTAATCGAGACAACGGAGAGGACACGACAAGTTGGCTTCGGGCCTGAGGTCAAAAGGCGTATAATGCTGGGCACTTATGCTTTATCCGCAGGTTATTACGACGCTTATTATCTTAAAGCACAGAAGGTACGCACACTGATAAAACAGGAATTTGACCAGGCCTTTGAAAAATATGATGCCTTGGTCACCCCAACTTCGCCGATAGTGCCTTTTAAGCTGGGGGAAAAGTTGGAAGACCCGATGCAGATGTATCTAAGCGATGTATGCACCTTACCCGTAAACATAGCTGGAATCCCGGCCATCTCCATACCTGCTGGCTTCGCTGACAACCTGCCTATAGGTATGCAAATCATGGGCAAGCCTTTCAGCGAGGAAATACTGCTGCGCATCGCCTTCGTCTATGAGCAAGCAACCGATTGGCATAAGAGAAAACCTCCGTTATTATGAAAATAGCGCGAGTAACATGCTATTCAGGCTATATCTATGCTGAAGCGCTGCAATCCTTTATGACTTTCCATATCCTGTGGATTTGGGCACAATATGACTAGCAGGTGGAGGAGAAGGCAAGCTGAACGCAGGCTTGCCAAGGCTGGCAGACGGAGTATTGCGGGGTCAACTCTATTTTTGCCTAGGAAATATACCCATCTCTGATAAGAAGTTCGGCGACAAGAACTGCGCCTTTGGCTGCTCCCATCTTGGTGTTGTGGGATACCAGAAGGTACTTGATGCCGTTTTTCAGGACGTTGTCTTTCCTGATTCTGCCAACCACGGTGGCCATGCCATCCTCAGCATCACGGTCGAGTCGCGGCTGAGGTCGGAATGGGTCTTCGTGGACTATTATCATGTGTCTGGGGGCTGAAGGCAGGTCAGTGTCACCAGGCGAACCGACATATCCCCTCATGGCCCTGGCAACCTCGCCCACCTCACAGGCTTTTTGTGTGGAGACGAAGACCGATTCAGTATGTCCTTCCCGGACATTAACACGGGTGCAGGTGCAGCTTACATTAAACTTAGCAGGATTGACTGAATTACCTGCGAAACTGCCCAAGATTTTCTGTGTTTCACGTTGCACCTTTTCTTCCTCCCCAGCAATAAAGGGAATAACGTTGTCCAGGATGTCGAGGCCTATTACTCCCGGGCTCCGGCCTGCTCCTGACAGGGCTTGCATGGAGGTCATTATAACGGCGTTTACGCCGAACGATTCGCAAATTGGTCTTAGAGTTATCGCCAAGCCGGTAGTGGTGCAGTTGGGAATAGGTGTAATGAAGCCTTTCCATCCGCGGGCTTTCCTCTGAACATCAATTAACTTGGCATGCTCGGAGTTGATGCCCGGAATTAAGATGGGCACATCTTCATCGTAGCGGAAGGCTGAGGCCGTGCTTATAACCGCCTTGTCGCTGGCAAATTTCGGTTCCAGAATCTTTGCCTGGTCAGACTCTATGGCAGAAAAGATGATATCCAGGGCGGAGACATCCATTTCGATGGCATTCTGGACAGGCATGGGCATAACCTCCTCTACGGGAGGCTCCTGACAAAACCAGCGCAAGGCTCCAGACTGAGCATCGGTTATGGCTTCCTTATAGCTGCGCCCTGCTGACCTCTCGGAGGCAGCAAGGGCAGCAATTTCAATCCAGGGGTGACCTTTCAGGGCAACGAGAAATTGCTGACCAACTATGCCAGTCGCTCCTACGATTCCAACCTTTATCATGGTTTCCCTCTACTCTGTTTTTGATTTAAGAATAATCGGGCACTATAAATTAAATACTTATTTCTTGTCAAATTTCGTGCCCCTGCTGACATCCTTATCAGGTGTCGCCTTGGTGGCTCCTCACGTTTGGCCCATATACCCATATCATCTCCCCGCGGATTAGGCACAACTAGCTTGCACCTCCTTTTACTGAGCTAATCGGGGCGAGAGGACTTGAACCTCCGACCTCAGCGTCCCGAACGCTGCGCGCTACCAACTGCGCTACGCCCCGTTTGTCTATGCTATTATATGATGCTTTAATTATTGGGGCAAGGATGAAGTATTGCGTTTTAATAATTGATGGAGCATCAGGTTGGCCATTGGCTGCTCATGGTGGGAGGACTTGCCTGGAGTTAGCGCATACTCCGAACATGGATGCTATGGCAAAAGCAGGTGCTATCGGGCTGCTTCGCACCGTGCCATCAGGGATGGAACCTAGCAGCGCCTGTGCCTGTATGTCCGTGTTAGGTTATGACCCTCAGGTATATTATCGGGGCCGGAGCGCCATTGAGGCTCGTGGCATGGGCGTTCCTATTAACGAAGGAGAGGCCGTTTTTCGCTGCAATTTGGTAGCCGTTCGCAACGGGAGGATGTGGAGCTATAGCTGCGGGCATATCAGTACTGGCGAAGGCCAAGCTCTTATCGCTAGTCTGAATAAAAAGCTTGGCAGCGATGCAGTGCATTTCTATCCTGGTGTGAGCTATAGACATATATGTAAGATAAAAGGGAGGGAAGATATCCTTCTGGCTAGTTGTACTCCGCCGCATGATATTCCCGACAAAGCTATTGACGAATTTCTTCCCAAAGGGCCCGGTAGTGACCTGTTGAGAGAGCTTATGACACACTCTGAGCTTGTGCTTCGTGCCCATCCTGTGAATATGGAGCGAAGAGCACGCGGCGATATTCCAGCTACCATGGTCTGGCTTTTCTGGGGTAGTGGTAAAATACCTGATATGCCAGCCTTCAAAGAGGCCTATGGACTTGATGCTGCCATAACGTCCGGAGTGGATATTATGCGGGGCTTGGCCCGAATGATAGGTATGCAGGTGCTGGATATTCCTGGTGTGACCGGCGATCTGGACAACGATTACGTTGCTCAGGCCACTGGTGCCCTGGAAGCACTGGAGAAACATGATATGGTGGTTATTCATGTGGAAGCAACCGATGAGGCAGCCCATGCCGGCCTAGCCAAGGACAAAATAGAGGCTATCCAGAGGGTAGATAAAGAGATTGTGGCCCGGCTTCGTTCCTGGGACAGGGATGCCCTTCGGGTACTAATTCTACCTGACCATCCCACGCCGATCGAGATTCAAACCCATGTTGCTGACCCCGTTCCATTTATGCTCTGGGGGCCAGGATTCAAAGCTAGTGGAGCAAAGAGATTTACCGAAGCAGAGGCTAAAGAAACAGGCGTTTTTATCAAGGAAGGATATAATATTATGGGCAGGTTGATAAAGTAAATGGTACTTCATGAAAAAGTTCATTTTTCAGGGGTAACTAAATAGAGGCGAAGAAATGGCACTGATAGTTCAAAAGTATGGTGGCAGCTCGGTGGCTGATGCCGAAAGGATTAGAAATGTAGCTCTCCGTATTGCTAAAGCAAAAGACGAAGGAAATCTTGTTGTTGTTGTTGTTTCGGCCATGGGACACACCACCGATAACTTGATTAAATTGGCTTACCAGGTTAATGAACAGCCTGGTGATAGGGAGATTGATGTTCTTTTGTCCACTGGGGAGATAGTTTCCAGTACCCTTTTAGCCCTGGCTTTGGAGAGTTTGGGTTACAAGTCAGTCAGCCTTACCGGCGCTCAGGCAGGCATCCAGACTGATTCTAGTTACAGTCGAGCTCGGATTCTCCGAGTCGACACGAAACGAGTGGTCAGTGAGTTGGACAAGGGAAATATTGTCATTGTGGCTGGGTTTCAAGGTGTGACTCAAGAAATGGATATTACCACTTTGGGTCGTGGTGGTTCCGATACGACGGCAGTTGCTCTCGCTGCCAGCTTGAGTGCCGAGATATGCCAGATATATACTGATGTCGAAGGTGTCTATACTGCTGACCCACACCTTATTCCCGGAGCCAGGAAATTAAAGGAAATTGGCTATGAAGAGATGTTAGAGCTGGCTAGCTATGGAGCCAGGGTAATGCATAACAGAGCAGTGGAATTGGGAGAGTTGTATAATGTGCCCATCTTGGTGGCTTCTAGCTTCAGCGATAGCCCGGGTACCATTATTTGTAAGGAGGCCTCTATGGAAGTAAAAAACAAGGCAAGGGGTATTGTCTATGATACCAATGTGTCTAAAGTCACCGTCGTCGGTGTCCCCGACCATCCTGGCATTGCTGCGGCAATCTTCGAGCCCCTGGCTAGAGCAAATATAAGTGTAGATACCATTGTTCAAAATGCCAGCATTAATAATATTACCGATCTCACGTTTACGGTAGCTCGAAATGATTTGATTAAGGCAATGTCCATCGTGGAGCCTGTGGTTAAATCTGTGGGGGGTAAGCAATGCGTCACCGACTCCACATTGGCCAAAGTTAGCATTGTAGGTACTGGCATGCAAAATACACCGGGCTATGCCGCCAGAATGTTTCGCGTTCTTCATGAACAGGGCATTAACATCCAGCTAATTACCACTTCCGAGATAAGGATAACCTGTATTATCTCTGAGGACAAAGTTAAGGATGCTGTTCAAGCATTGCATCAAGCTTTTGAGCTAGAGAAAGAAACTTGACAATTTTGGCTTGACATCGTAAGTATAAGGTTATGGGAATGTATATAGCCTCCTACCAACAGGAAGAGGAAGAGAAAGCTCGCTTAAGACAGCGACTGAGCAAGGAAGCCATAGATTTAGCCCTTCAGGGCAGATGGGAGGAGGCTGAAGTGGTAAACAGGGACATAATTGAGAAATTTCCCTCTGATGTCGAGGCTTATAATCGCCTTGGTCGAGCTTTGACAGAGTCAGGGGATTTTGACAGAGCTAAGGAAGCCTATTTTAAGGCTTTGGAGCTTGCCCCTGATAATGCTATTGCCAAGAAAAACCTGGCCCGTTTAACTAGCTTATCAGAGTCTATGGCGACCTTGCGTAGCGACCCTCAGAAAGCTTCGAGCCGGAGAACTCAAGCTCGAAGAGTTGCTCTTGACCTTTTCATAACTGAGATGGACAAGGCTGGGGTGGTTAATCTTCATAATGTGGCTTCAGGCGAAGTCTTAGCTAAGATGGGGTTTGGTGACCAAGTGCACTTGGAAGCAAGAGGGCAGCACCTGATTGTGGCGAGTCAGAGTGGAGAATATTTGGGAGAGGTGGAGCCAAGACAGGGATTGCGCCTCATCAAACTAATGCAAGGTGGAAATAGATACGATACGGCAATTCTCAATGTAGAAGAAGATAAAGTACAGGTGATTATTAAAGAAGTGTATCAACATACCAGCCAAGTGGGACGTCCCTCCTTTCTTGTTAAAGCTACAGAGCACCTGCGCACACGTATTAAAGAAAGCCTCCTCAGGCGAGGAATCATTGCTGACGAAAGTGAGGCCTCGCCTGAGCTTGGATATTTCGAGGAAGAAGAAGATCTTGGCCCCGAAGAGGAATCTTTGCCTGAAGGTTTCACCGTCGTTGGTGAAGATGGTGAGAGAGGAATTGAGATTTGATGGAAGCCGCAATAGTAAAGCCTGTCGATATCGAAGAGGAGATGAAAAGCTCCTATCTGGACTATGCGATGAGTGTCATCGTCTCCCGAGCCCTGCCTGATGTACGTGATGGCTTGAAGCCAGTGCAGCGACGTGTTTTGTACGCTATGGATGGCTTGGGGTTACGATACAACAGTCCATACAAAAAGAGTGCCCGCATTGTTGGTGAAGTCATGGGGAAGTATCATCCCCATGGAGATTCCCCGATATATGAAGCTATGGTACGCATGGCTCAGGATTTTTCTCTGAGATATCCCTTAGTTGATGGGCAGGGTAATTTTGGCAGCGTTGACAATGATCCACCAGCGGCAATGAGGTATACCGAAGCTCGCCTTTCCAAAATTGCCGAGGAAATGTTAGTTGACATAGAAAAAGATACCGTCGCCTTTGTTCCCAACTTCGATGATTCTCTCCAGGAACCCTCTGTCCTGCCCGCTAAGTTGCCTAATTTACTAGCTAGCGGCTCTTCAGGCATAGCTGTGGGAATGACGACAAACATCCCTCCTCATAACTTAGACGAGATATGTGATGCCATTGCCTATCTAATTGACAATCCCCAAGCCACTGTAGAGGAACTAATGGAGTTGGTCAAAGGTCCCGATTTTCCCACTGGCGGGATAATTTTGGGGAAAGGCGGCATAGACAATGCTTATACTACAGGGCAAGGAAAAATTATACTTCGCGCTAAAGCCAACGAACTGACTAGCAAGGCAGGCAAGAGACAAATAGTTGTTACTGAACTTCCCTATCAGGTAAACAAAGCAGCTTTGGTAGAGAGGATAGCTGAGCTGGTTAAAGTGAAGAAAATTTCGGGGATAGCTGAGGTGCGTGATGAGTCGGATAGGGAAGGCATGCGCATTGTTATCGAACTCAAAAAGGAAGCACAACCTCAACAGGTACTTAATAACCTCTACAAGTATACTGCGATGCAATCTGCCTTTTACATCAATATGGTTGCTTTGGTTAATGGACAACCTAAAGTAATTAATCTTAAAGAGGCGCTAATTTCTTACATTGACTTTCGTTCTCAAGTCATTACCAGGAGGTCTCAGTTTGAACTTGATAAGGCAAAGGATAGGGCTCACATCCTCGAGGGCTTCAGAATTGCCCTAAACAATATGGAGCAGGTGATCAAGATTATTCGCCAGTCTCAAACCGTAGAGTCCGCTCGTGCCAATCTAATGGCAGCTTTTACTCTGTCACAGATTCAAGCGCAAGCTATCCTTGATATGCCGCTTCGTAGATTGGCTAAGCTAGAGCAAGACAAAATAACTGAGGAATATGCCGCTGTGATAAAGAGTATTTCTTATCTCGAGGATTTGTTAGCTAACCCTCGGAAAGTATTATCACTTGTTGCCCAGGATGCTGAGGAGCTTAAATCCAAGTATGGTGATTCCCGGCGAACCATAGTGGAAGCAGAAGAAATCGAAGAATTTCGTACGGAAGACCTTGTTCCCCATGAGGCAATGGTAGTTACCTTGACTAACAGGGGGTTCATTAAGAGGATTCCTGCCAGCACTTATCGGCTGCAACACCGTGGCGGAAAAGGCGTCATGGGAATGGTAACCCGGGGGGCTGATACAGTAAACCATATTTTGGTAGCCGATACCCATAATAACCTGCTTTTCTTTACCAGCGTGGGTAAGGTTTACTCTCTTAAGTGCTACGAGATTCCCGAGGATTCCTCCCGCACTGCCAAGGGAATAGCCCTGGTCAATTTATTACCGATTGACCTGGAAGACGAAGTAACTGTGTTATTAGCCCTGGCAAGCTTTCCTTCAGACAGGTTCTTATTAATGGCCACTAAGGGTGGCGTGATAAAAAAGACTACACTGAGCAAATTTGCTTCGATAAGGAGGAATGGCATTATTGCTATGGGGCTCAGAAATGAAGATAAGCTGATCTCAGCTGGAGTGGTTGCTGATGAAGATGAGGTCATCCTGGTAAGTCGAAATGGGCAGGCTATGAGATTTAAGGTCAAAAGCTTGAGGACTGCGTCTCGAACTAGTGGCGGTGTCCGTGGCATTCGTCTCGTCGACGATTATGTTGTTGGTATGGACATTGTCCTTCCCGATGCTTACGTGCTCACGGTGACCGAAAAGGGTTTTGGCAAGCTGACCCCGATAAAAAATTATCCTGTTCACAATAGGGGAGGCAAGGGGGTGAGGGCTTATAGGGTTGGCCCGAAAACGGGTAATCTAGCTGTGTCCAAGCTTGTTTCCTCGCAAGGCTCCCTGGTGATGTTATCAGCCAGGGGCAACGTGGTGAACATTCCTATGGAGCAGGTCTCAATTCAGGGCAGGGGTGGCCGAGGAGCCAGGCTAATGGGCTTAGCCGAAGGTGATAGCGTGGTTTCGGCCACCTGGGTTTTCCGGCACGATGAAATCCTGTGAAATCGGCTCTAACCCATTTGGGGAAATACAAAATCTAAACTCTAAATCCTAAACGAATTTGAGTTTAGAATTGAAAAAGTAGGATTTCAGGTGAGACGGTGGCGATTATTCGAGAACTAGCTTTAACCTTCGTCCCTCTTTTTGTAGCGATGGATCCCGTGGGGAATTTGCCTATCTTTCTTGCTTTGACGCAAGAAGTAGGGCCCACGCGTCGCAGACAGACAGTAAATTTGGCAACACTTACTGCCCTTGGTGTAGGTCTGGGATTTGTTGCTATTGGCAAAGCTATCTTTTTGCTTTTAGGCATTGAGGTGGCTGATTTCTTAATGGCTGGTGGCATCATTTTGCTGATTTTGGCCGTCAGGTATTTAATCACCGATAAGATGGTAGAAACCCAGGATTTATCAGCTTCTGAGACGGTAGGCATTGTACCTCTAGGCACTCCTCTGGTTGTCGGGCCAGCGGTGCTTACTACTTTGCTTCTGCTTATTGACCAATATCTTATCGCCATTGTGATACTTTCCTTTATCCTTAATCTAGTGATACAGTGGGTGCTTTTCAGGCAAGCTGACCGAATTATGAATTTCTTAGGACGTACCGGCGCGAACGCTGTATCCAAAATAGTTATGTTACTTTTAGCTGCTATCGCTGTGAAGATGATTCGCCAAGGTGTTTTGACAATTTTAGGCTGAGCTTTGCCGTGAAGAGCTGCTCCTGAGTTCGAACTTCATTGAAACTTGGTGCATCATTATTATCAACGCTGACATGAAGCTGAAGTTTTGACCAAATAAGGGGAAAAATCTAGCCCTTCGCTAACGCTCAGGGCGACAAGAAGCCTCAAAGAGCTATTGACATATTCGTTATATATGATATAAATCTAACACAAGGAGGTGAATATGTTCTGTTCTAAATGTGGCGCAGAAAATCCCGAGGGGGTCAAGTTTTGCTCCAAGTGCGGCGCTGGGCTGGGTGTTGCTGCAACGCCAACTGAAGGTGCAGCTGCGCCAGAAGCGGAGAGTAGCACAGGTATGTCAGCCAATGTAGCCGGGCTTCTTTGTTACGTGGCTGGGTGGATAACGGGAATAATTTTCGTAGTGCTGGAGAAGAAGAGCATCTTCGTTAAATTCCATGCCTGGCAATCCATCATGACCTTCGGGGTATTAACCGTAGCCTACCTTATCTTCTCCTGGATTCCCTTTGTTGGCTGGATCCTGTCGATACTTATTGGGATCTTGATGTTTGTCTTGTGGATTATCCTTATTATCCAGGCCGGAAGCGGAAAAATGTGGAAGGTGCCCTTGGCAGGCGACTGGGCTGAGAAGCAAATCAGCAAGTAAAGTTTTTAATCCTCGGTGCCCCAAGCCTGATAAATCAGGCAACTGCGGCTAGCTCTTTAGCATCACCGTTAGAGAGTTCCGTCGCGGAAATTCTGTCTTCGTTATGTCAATGTACTATAGGCAGCCGCTGCATGTGCTGTAAAAAATTGATATGTTACTCGTGCTGTGGCGTAAAAACCTCCTTTAGAGATTAAGTGGAGGGTGGTATAATAAGATTTAATATATGGGTTCTGAGGTTTTTTACCGCAAGTGGCGGCCACAGACCTTAAGTGAGGTGCTGGGACAAGAGCCTGTGACTCAGACTCTGCGTCATGCTGTGGAGGGTGGGAAGATAGCCCACGCTTATCTTTTTTGTGGTCCACGAGGTACAGGTAAAACCAGCATGGCGCGCATCTTAGCCAAAGCAGTTAACTGTCCTAATCAAGCAAATGGTGAGCCATGCAATGCCTGCGATATGTGTCGTTCAATCACTGAAGGCAGGGCTTTGGATGTAATAGAGATAGATGCCGCCAGCAATCGTGGCATTGACGAAATCCGCAGCCTGAGGGAAAAGGCAAATTACGCCCCTAGCCTTGCTCACTACAAGGTATACATCATAGACGAAGTCCATATGCTTACCGAGGCAGCTTGCAATGCCTTGTTGAAGACACTGGAGGAGCCACCGCCACATGTAATCTTTGTTTTAGCTACCACGGAAGCGCACAAGATGATAGCCACCATAGTATCGAGATGTCAGCGGTTTAATTTCCATCGCCTGCGGCAACCCGAGATAATGGATAAACTTAAGCTAATATGCGAGAAGGAGGGAATTCACATCGAGCCTGGTTCCTTAGAGCTTATTGCTCGTGCTGCTACCGGGAGCCTTCGAGACGCTGAAAATATTTTACAACAAATGATTGCTTACTATGGCAATCAAATTGAGCTTGATCAGATTCAAGCAGAGCTTGGCATCAGCTGGGATTCACGGGTTAGGCAACTAGCACGATGTGTGGTCAGTAAGGATGTGGCTGCTGGGCTAAAAGTCATAAATAGCCTCAATAGCGATGGTATTGACCTTCGTCAGTTTAATCTAGGCTTGGTAGAATACCTTCGAGGATTGTTGCTGGCTAAATCGCGATGCGAAGAGGCTCTGAATGTTACTAGCGAAGACTTAGCTGAGATGGGAAGCCTTGCGACCAATGCTACTCTGGATTATCTGCTCAAGGCAGTTAAGTCTTTCTCTAGCATAGATTTTCGAAGTGATAATTACTCTGCTTTGTCCTTAGAATTGGCTTTACTGGGTTGTGCTTTGTCTCCACCCACAGGACAAGAGCAGCTAACTACAACTAAACCTTCGGAGTTAGCGGATGCTACTGAGATAACTGAGTCCTTAGAGGAAGCTAAGGTGCCTGTGGCATTGGATAGCATTGAGGCTCCAAGCGAGGTTCCTGCAGCACTGGATCCCGACAGAGTCGGGACTGAGGTTCCAAGCGAAGGGATTTCTCAGGACATCGATTACCTCCGTAGCCGCTGGAGGGATTTCATTAAATCTTTGCGAGGGGAAGGTTCCAGTGGCAATTTGGATGCTTTTTTGCGTAGCGCCTGCGACCCCGTAGCTCTTGAGGATGATACACTGGTGTTAGGTTTCTATTATTCCTTCCATAAGGAGAAAATCGAAGACGCCAAATATCGACATCTGGTGGAGAAAAAGCTTCAGGAGGTCTTTGGTCGGCCCTATAAGATACGGTGTATTTTAGTTGATTCTAAAAGGGAAATTCCGTCCCAGGCAAGGACGCAAAACCCGGTAATTAAAGCTGCTCTGGAAATGGGAGCCAAGATTAGTGAGGAGGAGTTGTAGTCCCTGAGCGAAGCCGAAGGAAAGGAGTCAGATGGATAAATCAATATTGCGTCAAGCCCAGCAGCTTCAGGCAAAGTTGGCTAAAGCCCAAGAAGAATTGGGCAGCATTACCGTGGAAGCTACCAGTGGAGGTGGTGCCGTCAAGGTGGTGATTGATGGACACCAGAAGGTGCATGCTGTGGAGATATCTCCCGAGGTGGTAGAGGCTGCAGATATTGAGTTACTGCAAGATCTGGTCATGACTGCTGTTAACGAGGCTATTACCAAGTCGCAGGAGCTTGTTAATAAGCACCTCAGCAGTTTGACCGGTGGCCTCAATATACCGGGGTTACTTTAGGAAGCTGTTAGCTGTCGGCTGTCAGCTATCAAAGACTTCGGTGGTTTTTCGCTATGCTCCAGACAGCAATAAGGTAAAGGGTCAGGAAAATGAGATTTGTCGCTGAGCCTATAGCTAGATTAATTGAGGAATTAAACAAGCTGCCTGGAATCGGGCCAAAAAGTGCTCAAAGGCTGGCTTATCACCTCTTACGCAGCCCTGATGAAGAAGCCAAGGCTTTAGCCGAGGCTATTTTAACACTGAAGGAAAAAATAAAGCTTTGTTCGGTTTGTTTTAACAACACTGATTGTGACCCTTGTCGCATTTGTCAGGATAAAGAGCGTGACCATTCTAAAATTTGTGTCGTGGAGAAACCTTCAGATATCCTTCCTTTAGAGCAGACGGGGAAATATAACGGTGTTTATCACGTGCTTCATGGAACTATCAGCCCGACACAGGGTATAGGGCCTGAAGAACTAAAGATAAAGGAGCTTCTGGTTCGTCTCAAAGATGACCCGGTAACCGAAGTGATTGTCGCAACCAATCCCAATGTAGAGAGCGAAACTATGGCTATGTATCTGCAACGGATTATCACGCCTCTGGGCGTTCGCGTCACTCGCCTGGCTCGTGGCTTGCCCTTCGGTGCTGAGCTGGAATATGCTGATGACCTGACCCTGGGGCAAGCGCTGGAAAACAGGCGAGAATTCTGACAATGTGTACATAGCTGCGCCCCGAAGATAAAACAGAAATTCTGTAACAGGTAAGTTTTCCAAAACTTGAGGAACTTTCTCGTTCATCAGGTCAGTATTATTAACAAAGGAGGAACAGAACATGGCAAATCTAAAACAAATCGATGAGGCGTTGACTTACTATGTGCGACCGCAAACCTTTCCACTTGCCATCAGGATGTGCGAATCCGAAAAAGAACTTCCTGACAAGACTAGGACACCCCAAAGAGACGTGGGAATAACTGTTTCATTGTGTCACGCAATTAATATGGCACGGCGCTATGGCTGGGTTATGGCTGTCGACAAGTTTCAGAGCTGTTATGTTGCTGGCATAAGTATGGGTTTCTTACCTTTGCTGCCAGATGTCGCTGATGGGAGCTTCCAAGAGTCCCTTGGATTATGGGGGATGAACAAAGAACAGGCAGCAGCGGCTATTGAAAACCTCCCCAAATTTGAATATGGTAAGTACAAGCATGTACTCATGGCTCCTCTAAACAGAGCCGCCTTTGAACCACATCTTATCCTGGTTTATGGCAATCCAGCTCAAATATGGATACTGCTCGCGGGCTACCTCACTGGGACAGGTAAGACAGGTCTAGACACCACTTTGGCTGCAGGAGCCGGATGTACAACCTATATCACCCGTACTATCGAAAAAGACGAGTGCCAGTTCACCCTGCTAAGCCTTGGTGAACGGCTGATTCCTCACACTGAAGATTGTGAGTGCGCCTTTTCGATACCGATGAGCAAGATTGAGAAAACGATCCAAGGTTTGGAAATAGGTTATAAAATTGGTGTTTTCAGGTATCCGATTCCCACGTTTTTGAGATACAACTCCCCGCATCCACCTGGGTATGACAAAATGCTGAGTCATTTGCTGGGAGAAAAATCTCAGCAAGGCGGGCCTTAGCCCTTATCCCTAATTTACCGACTCTTCTACCAATCTGAAAAGTCCTGGAAAATTGCTTGCCAGTGCGGTGCGAGCTATACTATAAAGCACATCAGTTCGCGAATAACTAAACTATTAAAGCTTTAGTTATCCATTGAGCAAGGAGGGAAAAATGAGGACAAAAGAGCAGTATATACAGGGTCTGGCAAAAATGAAGCGAAACATCTACTTCAATGGCGCGCCAATCGACCGTACCGACGAGCTACAGATGGACTGTATAAATACCATCGGCACCACATTTGACGAAGCCGCCAAGCCAGAGAGCCAGGACCTATGCACCGCCATCTCTCATCTCACCGGCGAACGTATCAGCCGCTTCACCCACATCCACCAGAACACCGATGACCTGCACAAGAAGCAGGACATGACCCGCATGCTCTGCCAGAAAGTGGCCGGATGCATCCAGCGGTGCATGGGCATCGACGCGGTCAATGCCATCTACAACGTTTCTTACGAAGCGGACAAGATGAACAAAGGCGCCACACAGTACCACGAGAACTTCAAGAAATGGCTTATTCGCTTCCAAACCGAAGACCTGGTGGGCTGCTGCGCCCAGACGGACGTCAAGGGCGATAGGATGCGGAGGCCTGCTGACCAGCCGGACCCGGATGCCTACGTACGGATCAAAGAAAGGCGCAGTGATGGCATCATTGTCAGCGGCTGCAAGCTGCACATCTCCGAGGCATCAGTTGCCGATGAGGTACTGGTAGTGCCGACACGAGCGTTGCGTCCAGAGGACAAGGACTACGCTGTCGCCTTCGCCATCCCGGGCGACTGGGAAGGACTGAAACAGGTTGTTACCATCCATAACCTCAGGCCCAGGGAACACTTCAAGCGTGGCTTCCTGCCCGGAGCTACAGATTCCTATATGATATTTGACAACTGCTTCGTGCCCTGGGAAAGAGTCTTCCTCGCCGGCGAATGGCAGCATGGCGGCGTGCTGGCTCTGCTCTTTGCCCTGTTCCACCGCCATTCCTATTCTGGCTGCAAACCGGCTCTTGGCGACGTACTTTTGGGAACTGCGGCACTTGCTGCCGAGGTGAACAACATCCACAAGACCCCCCTCGTCCGGGAGAAGCTGGCCGAAATTATCTTAACCACTGAGCTGGGTTATGCGGCGGGATACACAGCCTCTGCCCTAGGCAAGCCGGAGGTCTACATACCTGGGATAGGATTCATGCCCTATGGCCCAGGTTCCTATATACCCAATTCGATTTACTGCAACGTCGGCCGCTGCCTGACGGGTGAGGCAGTCTATCACGAAGCGGAGATGCTCTGCGATATCAGCGGCGGCGTGGCAGCCACCTTCCCCTACGAGAAAGATTTCCTGAACCCGGAGACCCGTGACCTGCTCCTGAAATACACAAAGCGCAATCCAGACATGCCCGTGGAGGACCAGGCACAGCTATGGCGTTACCTGGGTGACGTGCTCTGCTCAGCGGCCGGAGGCATATACAATATCGGCAGTTACCATGGTGGCGGCTCACCTATCATGGAACAAATCGCCATCACCACCCAGTACGACATTGAGTCCAGGAAAAAGCTGGTTAGGCACATCGCCGGCATGAGTGGTGGCGACCATGATGCTCTGAGCAAGAAGATGACCTCGCCAGGTAAGACACCCGTCGAGGCAGCCAAGCGGTAACAGGTAAGTCTTTCTCAAAAACCTGAGGGGTTCTCTGGCTCATTAGTTTGCTATTATGAGCTGGTATAAGAGGCGGCGCTCAGTCCCTATCGCTCAATTCACCGACTTTTTTACCCATCCGAAAAATCCCAGAAAACGCTTGACAGTGCCTAAAATGTGATATAATCTTATATAAATCTTATATAATATAAACCAGAATTTTGTGAAACCTAAGCTGTTAATTGTCCTACGTGTTGATTGAAGGGTTAAGGAGCAAAAGTGACCGAGTGGTTGGGAAAAGAGATTACGGGAAGCGATGAGGCGGCATCCTTAGCTAGTCACCTGCCCGCGGGTAGCTAACAATGGAACCGACCTTCAAAAGGTCGGTTTTGTATTTTTAAGAGAGGTGATGCCTGTCGAGTGGAGAAAAATAGTAGAGTTGACCCCTTTTTACAAAAAACATTGACAATTTCTTTAACCTTAATGGAAATTTAATAATTATATGATATAATCCAATATCACGATAAGTATCATAAGGTTAATACGAAGTGGGTGGTCAAGTGTGTGTGTTAGATAGTTGCAGCGATTTCTACAATACTCAGCCCAGCATATATAGATATATGAGGTGGGCTATTTTTTTCACTGAAGCTCTGTTGAAGGACGACGATTTTAGGGAAATTAAACTGCTGTAAAGGAGGCTACGTATGAAGAGGAATTCGAGGATACACCAATACATAAAAAGATTTGGCCCGCTATTGATTGTGGGAGTCTTAATTATGGGGCTGGCAAGCTGTGATGGTAGTTGTAGTAGTGCTCCTATTCAACACGACCTCACCATGTCCGGTACTGAAGGCGGCAAGGTAATCATCTCTGGTGAGGGGACCTATGCCGATGGGACGGTGGTCATGCTGGAGGCCGTGGCGGATGAGTGTTACGAGTTCGTCAATTGGACCGGCGCCGACGTCGCCGACCCCTACTCTCCCATAACCACCGTCACCATGGATGAAGCTAAGAGTTTGACCGCCAATTTTGCCCTGCTGAGCTACGACCTTACAGCAGACAGCACAGATGGTGGCGAGGTAACCTCTCCTGGCGAGGATACTTTTACCTGCGGCACGGTGGTTGACCTGGTGGCTGTGGCTGAGGAGGACTACTATTTTGTCAACTGGTCTGGCGATGTGGACACCATTGCCAATATCAACGCCTCCACAACCACCATCACCATAATGGGAGACTACTCCATCACTGCCAACTTTGAGCTGATACCGCCGGGACAATTCGTCCTTACTATCTCCAGCACCGCTGGAGGCTCGGTAACTACTCCTGGTAACGGAATTTTTGCCTACGATGAAGGAGCTACGGTTAACCTGACAGCAGAAGCCGATGAAGGTTACCAATTTCTCAACTGGACCGGCAATGTGAGCAACATTTCTGATGTCAACGCTGCCACGACCACCATCACCATGGACGGCGACTACTCCATCACCGCCAACTTTGAGCAGATACCTCTAGAGCAATTCACCCTTACTATCTCCAGCACCGCTGGAGGCTCGGTAACTACTCCTGGTAACGGAATTTTTGCCTACGATGAAGGAGCTACGGTTAACCTGACAGCAGAAGCCGATGAAGGTTACCAATTTCTCAACTGGACCGGCAATATGAGCAACATTTCTGATGTCAACGCTGCCACGACCACCATCACCATGGACGGCGACTATTCTATCACCGCTAACTTCGCCCTACCAATATGGGATTGGTATGATTTGGATGCCATCAGAGACAACTTAGGCGGCAGTTACATTCTGATGAACGACCTCGATTCCACTACTGCCGGTTATACGGAGCTGGCGAGCAAAACAGCCAATGGTAGAAGGGGCTGGCAGCCGATCGGAACTACTGCTGAAAATGACAAATTCGCCGGGAGCTTCGACGGGCAGGGACATGAGATATGCGACCTGTTTATCTACCGTCCTGCCCAATCTAATGTGGGGCTTTTCGGTGTTGTCGGTGGGGGAGGAGTCATCGAGAATGTCAGCCTGATGAACGTCACTGTGACTGGCTATAGTGGTGTTGGCGGTCTGGTGGGACAGAATGAGGGCCCTGTCAGCAACTCCTATTCCACCGGCAGAGTGACCGGCGGTTGGAGTGTTGGCGGTCTGGCGGGGCAGAATAGTGGCAATGTCAGCAACTCCTATTCCACCGGTAGAGTGACCGGCGGTTGGAGTGTTGGCGGTCTGGCGGGGCAGAATAGTGGCAATGTCAGCAACTCCTATTCCACCGGTAGAGTGACCGGCTGTTGGAGTGTTGGCGGTCTGGTGGGGCAGAATGAGGGCCCTGTAAGCAACTCCTATTCCACCGGTAGAGTGACTGGCAATAGTTATGTTGGCGGTCTGGTGGGACAGAATGAGGGCCCTGTAAGCAACTCCTATTCCACCGGTAGAGTGACCGGCGGTTGGAGTGTTGGCGGTCTGGCGGGGCAGAATGAGGACATTATAAGCGACTCCCATTCCACCGGTAGAGTGACTGGCAATAGTTATGTTGGCGGTCTGGTGGGACAGAATGAGGGCGCAGTGAATAACTCCTATTCCAGCGGCAGAGTGACTGGCAATAGTTATGTTGGCGGTCTGGCGGGGCAGAATGAGGACATTATAAGCGACTCCCATTCCACCGGTAGAGTGACTGGCAATAGTTATGTTGGCGGTCTGGTGGGACGGAATGAGGGCCCTGTAAACAATTCCTATTCCACCGGTAGAGTGACTGGCAATAGTTATGTTGGCGGTCTGGTGGGACAGAATGAGGGCCCTGTAAGCAACTCTTATTCCACCGGCAGAGTGACTGGCAGTTGGAGTGTTGGCGGTCTGATGGGATACAATATCGGCACTGTGAGCAACTCCTTCTGGGACACCCAAACCAGCGGACGAGCTAATTCAGATGGAGGGGACGGCAAGACCACCACGAAGATGATGGACTTCGGCACTTTCGATGGCGTGGGTTGGGATATAATCGCCGTTGATGATGCCAACGACCGCAACACAGACCACATCTGGAATATCGTTGACGAACAGACCTATCCCTTCCTGAGTTGGCAATAAAAAGGCGTCAACTCTATTTTTCTCCCACCCCTTCTCCTGCGCGCCGAGCTAGAAAATAGAATTGACCCTGCAGTACCCTTGACAGTCCAGAGAATGTGATACGATAATACTATAAGCTAGAGATGTTGGAAAAACTAAACTGTTACGTGAAAAGACTTAGCATCCTTTTGATTACGGTAGCCTTAATTGCCGGGACGGCAGGCTGTACTCTTCCTTTTCAAAACCTGGAAATACAGACTTGGAATGATTTGGATGCCATCAGGGACAACTTGAGAGGCAACCACATTCTAATGAACGACCTCGATTCCACTACTGCCGGTTATGAGGAGCTGGCGAGCCCGACAGCCAATAAGGGAAAAGGCTGGCAGCCGATTGGAACCGAGGATGATCTATTTACTGGGACCTTCGATGGGCAAGGATACGAGATACGTGACCTGTTTATTTACCGCCCTGACGAATCTGATGTGGGGCTTTTCGGTGTTGTTGACGAAGGAGGGGTCATCGAGAATGCCGGCGTGGTAAACGGCAATGTGACTGGTTATGATGATGTTGGTGGTCTGGTGGGATGGAATAGGGGCACTATGAGCACCTCCTATTCCACCGGCAGCGTGACCGGCGATTCGAGTGTTGGCGGTCTGGCGGGAAAGAATAATGGCACTGCGAGCACCTCCTATTCCACCGGCAGTGTGACTGGCTATGTGAATGTTGGCGGCATGGTGGGAGAAAATACTGGCACTGTGAGCAACTCTTATTCCACCGGCAGCGTGACTGGAGATGAGCATGTTGGCGGTCTAGTGGGACAGAATTTGTATGGCGTTGTGAGCGACTCCTTCTGGGACACCCAAACCAGCGGACAAGATACTTCGGATGGAGGGACCGGCAAGACCACCGAGGGAATGATGGACATTACCACCTTCACAGAGGCGGGATGGGATATTACCGTCGTTGACCCTGGCGAGACCAACCCCACCTACATCTGGAATATCGTTGACACTGTGACCTATCCCTTCCAGAGCTGGCAGTCTGTCGTCTAATACAACCAGCGACCAGACCAGAACTGCAAATTCCCTGCAGCTGGGCCCTGTGGCCGGCTGCGCAAAATCAAACCATCCCTACGGGGTCGACATCTATAGTCCAGCCCCGCGGCAAAGTGAACCGGGATAACATCCGAGCTGAGTCAGGGCCGCGAAGGAAGAGTTGCCAGCGATACCTGCCCCTGGCCCTGAAGGCAAAAGCAGGCACAGGACCAATTATATTGAAATCAACTATGCCCTCTCTGGCCTTTCCATCAAGAATTAGACGATACATCCTCTCTGCCTCACGGCGACATAGCTCTTCGTTGGTGTGGCTATAAACCAGGCGGACTAATTGGCTAAAAGGTGGATAATTGTATCGGCGGCGATAATCTATTTCTTTATAATAGAAACCAAGATAATCATGCCTGGCAGCAGCTTCAATAATGTAGTTATCGGGGGAGTAGGTCTGGATGATGACCTTCCCCGCCTTAACCCCACGCCCCGCCCTGCCGGCTACCTGACACAGGAGTTGAAAAGTTCGCTCGCTACTTCGAAAATCAGGAAAATTAAGGCCAGTATCGGCACTTATTACCCCGGCCAGGGTCACCTGAGGCAGGTCTAGTCCTTTGGCTATCATTTGAGTGCCAATAAGCACATCCGCCTTGTGGTCACGAAAATTCTTTAGCAACTCCTCATGAGCATATCTCCTGGTAATCACATCTCTGTCCCAGCGAAGCAATCTTGCTTCGGGTAAGAAATGCCTTATCTCTTCTTCTACCCTTTGTGTGCCAATGCCCAGAAACCTGAGATTGCGCCGAGAACACCGGGGACAGCTCTGAGGTACCGGAACAGAATAACGGCAGCGATGGCAAATTAGCCTTTTCTCCACTGAATGGTAAGTAAGGGCTATGGAGCAGCGGGGGCAGCGAAAAATAAAGCCACAGTTACGACATCGAACAAAGGTAGCTGTGCCCCGACGGTTAAGGAAAAGAACTATCTGCTCACCCTGCGCCAGGGTTTCTTTCATAGCAGCTAATAAGGACCGACTGAACAAGCTTGTATTTCCGGCTTTAAGTTCTTCCCTTAAATCCACTATGCTTACTTCGGGGAGAGGGGAATAACCACGAGGAGTAATTCTTTCCTTTAGTTCTATAAGATGATACTCGCCTTGCTGTGCCTTATGGAAACTGCCGATATCAGGGGTAGCACTGCCCAGGATGACAACAGCATCACTGAGTTGAGCCAATTTGATGGCCGCGTCGCGGGCATGATAGCGAGGCGACTTATCTTCTTGTTTATATGTCCATTCATGCTCTTCATCAATAATGATAAGACCGAGGCTGGGCAGGGGCGCAAATAAGGCGCTCCTCGGTCCGATGACGACGTCGCAGTTTCCCTCCATTATCCATTGCCATTCGTCGAACTGCTCTCCCAGGGAAAGTCCACTATGCAATACTGCCACACGCCCGGGGAAGCGATTAGCAAATCTCTCCACAGTTTGTTGGGTCAAAGCGATTTCCGGGATAAGGCAAATGCCTCGCTTACCGGCGGCAATAACCTGAGCTAAGGCCTGCAGGTAAATCTCAGTCTTGCCGCTGCCAGTAACGCCAAAAAGGAGAAAAACCGATGGACTGCCGGACTGCCTCGCTTCTTTCACAATGACATCTTGGATCGATCCCCAGGCAGTTTGTTGAGATGACGTGAGAACCGGAGCTGGAGAAGTTGTGAGGCTGAGATGAGATAATGGGTCACGTCTTACCCTGAGCCTTTCCACTGAGACCAAATGACGGCTCTCCAGGGCCTTGATAGTGGCAAGAGAGCAATTGAGACGTTTCTTCAGTTCGCTGATTGAAATAGGTTGAGTCTGCCCGGTCAGAAATTCTAACAGTTCTGCCTGTTTATAGGCTCTAGACTTATCCAGGCGAGCTTTCTCTACTCCAATATTTTCTCCGTCAGCTATTAGCTTAATATAAGGAAGCATTTTGGGCTTTATCCTTGCCTTTTCCAATTCCAGAGTTTTTGTAATTAGTTGACGGTCTAACAACTGGTCGGTGATTTGCCTGGCTTTTCTTTTGCCAATTGCTTTTTCCAGCTCAGCCAAGCTTATCTTGCCCTTCCTTCTTATAAGGTGCAATATTTGCCTTTGCTCGGGTGTTAAGGGCAAATCTACTTGGGAATCTGTTAGCTGAAAGCAAGTAATAGCCCGTCTTTCAAATCCCGGAGGTAGCATTAAAGCCAGGGCATCGAAAAGGGGGGCAAAATAATGTTCGCTTATCCACTGGGCAAGTTTTATTTGTATCGGGGAAAGCAAAGGAAAATCAGTAACAATGCCAGCTATTTCCTTAGTTTCTTCAACCGATGGCTCGTCTGATAATAGGAGCACAATCCCCTGAATAACCTTGGAGCCAAAGGGCACCCATACTGCTTGCCCGGCACTAATATTGAGCCCTGGCGGTATGGCATAGCAAAAAGTTGACCGGCTCCCCGGTGAATTGACTGCCACCTTGGCGTAGTTCATTCAGAGGTCTGTTCTTCTTCTTCCTCTTCTTGTTGAGGCATGGCTTGCTCTATTGTCTTCTCCCGCCTTTCTTTAAGTCGAGCCCGCTTAGCACTGAGCCTGCGCATATAATAGAGCTTGGCTCGGCGCACCTTTCCATGCCTGAGCACCTCTACATTTTGAACAGAAGGAGATTGGAAAGGGAAAGTACGTTCCACTCCAATGCCGTAAGATACCCTCCTCACCGTAAAGCTTCCACCATCAACGCCCTTCCTCATTTTAATCACCATCCCTTGGAAGTGTTGCAGTCGCTCTTTATCCCCTTCCATAGCCTTCAAACCAACCTTGACCATATCGCCAGGGGAAATTGGAGGAATGCCGGGGTTCATTTTGGGTTTAACAAATTCTCTAACATCCATTTTCTTTCCTCATCGCAGAGATTGCCCTTGTCCAAGAGGTCAGGGCGTCGTTTCGCCGTTCGCAGGATAGCCTGACGGCGTCGCCATTGAGCAATTTCGCCGTGATTCCCTGAAAGCAAAACCGAGGGTACTGACCAACCTCGATATACCTCAGATCTGGTATATTGGGGATATTCTAAAAGCCCGTTGCTATGAGAATCACTGCCGGCGGAATCCTGTGAGCCGAGCACTCCTGGTATAAGTCTAACGATAGCATCCATCACAACCAGGGCAGCTAATTCCCCTCCACTAAGTACATAATCCCCGATACTGATTTCATCAGTAGCTAAGTGTTCACACACTCTCTCGTCTAAACCTTCGTAATGACCACAGATTAACATAAGATGAGGGTGGAGGGCTAACTCCTGAGCAACAGATTGAGAAAAAAGCCTGCCCTGAGGAGTGAGTAATATGATAGGCATCTCACTTACACCAAGCTGCTGTTTTATCGTCTCTGCTGCCTCAAAGACAGGCTCGGGCTTGAGCACCATACCAGGTCCACCGCCGTAGGGATAATCATCCACAGTATGATGTTTGTCATGGGTGTAGTCGCGAATATCATGAATCACTATGTTCACCAATCCCTGCTCCCGAGCACGCTTGACGATGCTCTGGTTGAGTGGAGAGGCAAACATTTCAGGGAAGAGACACAAAATATCAATACGCATGGATTCCCCCAATAAAAACCTTCGAAGTGCATATCTTACCACGCAGGCGGCGACAAAAGAAAGTCTCGTGCTTCCCAGTGACTTCGGCTCTCAGGGAGCACTGTATCCATTGGGCTATATATAGCACCACTCTGTTTCTCAATCCCCAAGACAAAATTTGTTCAAAAATTCAAAAAAAACGCCAAAAGGTATTGACAAAATGAGGATAAGGTTTATAATAGAATTGTGGGGAAAAGTGGGGAAAGAGGGTAAGTAAGGGAATAACAGGTAAAGTAAACGAGGCAAGATTGGGGGGCTTTGGGGGAGAACCAAGGAGGGCAAGATGTTTTTTGGTGAGTATCCATATAAGGTTGACGAAAAGGGAAGAGTGCCTCTGCCGCCAAAATTCAGGCGACAGATGAGGGAGGGCGTGATATTAGCCAAGGGGATGGGAGAGAAATGCATTGCTGTTTACCCTGTAGCTGAGTGGAAAAGGTTGTCCGACAGCCTGGCTGCCAAGGCAGTAACTCCAGCTAACTTAAGGAAGTTGAATCGCGCTATCTTCGGCTCCGCCTTCAGCACCTCCTTCGATGGACAAGGCAGGATAGCATTGCCATTTCCCCTGCGCGAGTACGCCGGGATTGGTGACACAGCGATTGTTGTCGGTGCCAATAACTGTGTTGAACTCTGGTGTGAAGGTGAATGGCAGGCTGCGAAAACATCGGCCGAAGAACAAGCGTCGGAGATAATTGAGAGCTTTGGAGCATAGTGAATGATCGTCGCCATGTCCTTACCCATCCACGTGCCTGTTCTGCTTGATGAAGTTATAGCAGGGCTACAGGCTCAGCGAGGAGGTTACTTCGTTGATTGCACTGTTGGTCTGGGGGGACATGCGGCAGCGATACTGGAAAAAATTTCACCCTCAGGAAGACTTCTAGGCATTGATGCTGACCCCGAAGCCATCAAAGTAAGTCAAGATAAACTTAGCGACTATGGCGAAGCAGTTACTTTGGTTAATGACAACTTTGTTAACCTTGAGGCTATCTGCAGAAGATACCATTT
>Ga0315543_1000983_pt1 | contig 32592 bp, 27 predicted proteins | sample SalMarSW160210MG_2_FD_203098 | JGI IMG/M metagenome (GOLD analysis project Ga0315543, IMG submission 203098) | Salt marsh sediment microbial communities from the Plum Island Ecosystem LTER, Massachusetts, United States - Salt Marsh Sediment SW1601-210 ... | reverse complement strand
AATCTGGAGAAAGCAATTATGAAAGCAGTCGAAACACTGAACCAGCTGAAAAATCATCCTTTACGGCTGCATCTGCAAACTGTTCAAAATTTATCGAAGGCAGCTTAGTACCCTTTGGCAAGATTCCTGATTGCTGGCAAAAAAATAATTTCTCGCCCGCTTCGTACAAATTTCCTTATAATAAATATTGCCCTAAAGCTGCAATTTTAAGGAAAACAAAAGCGTCACCAAAAAGCTTTCATCAAGACAATCCTCCCAAGAAATTTCTCGAAGTAGATATTCAGCTAAGTGATATCTGTGAAATATTGACCTTAGTTGGCCCAAGCGCTCCTTATCCCACGGCGTATTGGACTGTGTTGGAAGAAATAATTCCATTGAAGATAACTGGTATATCTGGTGATATGAGTTATACTTCCTATAATATCTATAAATATAAACCCAAAGACCATGCACTTGCTAAGGATATTGTCAGAAATTATTTGTCTTTGAGCGAAAGTCTTAAGAATATTCTAAGACTATCAATTAAACGTTTAAACATGGTAGTCTTGTGTCTGCAGTCTTGGGTCTTATGTCTGCGTTGATTCTCACCAAACACAAGCTAATTTTTTTCCGCCAACCTCACAACTCACCCTAAAGCTATACTCCGCCCTACCTCCTACACCTGCCGCCGCCCCAAAGCTTGCTTGACGATCGTCAAGTACTCACTTTTCAGCCTGATTTTCGCGGCTAATTTTTTTTGAATTTTGTATTCTCGTCTTGGCGTAGACCAAGCCGTAGCCAGATCGGTGATTTGAATTTGTTTAGAATTTAGGGTTTAGTATTTAGGATTTTCCCCCTGTCTTACGCTCCTAAGCGCTTTCACTCTTCCGTTCTTCCACCACCTTCGGCGAACGCCCCCGCAGCATCCTAAGCGGGGACAAATTCCCTTTTTTTCAAAATAACAGCTTTTTTAGTCAACATTTCATCCCCTTGCTACGCCTTGCTAACCGCTTACGTGGGTCAAGGTCAGTGGGAGATAAAAAAATGTCGGCGGCTTAGTCGCCGACATGGAGGTCGGTGGCTAAGTACTCGCCGAGGAAAATTAAGGTGTGCTAACCATCCTTTGATGGCCCCGCGGTGCTTGAGCGGAGCTAAATCAACCAAAAACGCATATAGGTAAAAAATTGTCGGGAATTTTCGAATATTTTTGAACGTTTTGTATCAGCTTTTGAATATTTTGTATCAATTTTCGAATGTTTTCACCAAGTTTTCAAACATTTCTATACAGTTTTTGAACGTTTTCAAATATTTTCAAACGTTTGCTCATAAACCAGCGCCGTTACCCCCTTTCAGGCCATTTTACGATTGGGCTTGCTCGCATTTTTCACTTTCCCTCCAATTGCCCATCTTCCCCAGTTATCACATCTCAACACCCCACCCCCATTTTTACCCCAAAAACCACCTAAAGACTTTAATCAAAGACTGGGACGAGGCGGATTATCAGCCTCTTTTGCTTAATTGTTATTTTCTCCACCCGCACCTTTTTGTCCTCAATCTTAAAAACAGGCTCAAACGGCTCGTCATCCAGCAATGACGCTGCCATTTGTGCCCACAAGTCCTCTGCATCAATACCCTTAGCAGAAAATTGCTGCTGGCAGATTCTTTTGGCTAACACCCCAGCAAGAGGCGTAATATCTACAGCCCCGAGCTTTACACTAACCACCTGCAAATTCAAAAGGCCTTCGGCATCGAGTTCCGGCTCTGCAATAACGGTGGCGACAAATTCAGCACCATTTAGAAACACCGTTCCCATCAAAACTATGCTGTCCGGTGCAAAAAACACCATCGGCGCCGAGAAGCCGACGCCGCCGAGCTGCTGCGGCCAATCAAAATGAGCGACAATATCGTTTATCCCCCTTTGTGTAACGACCAGATTGAACGGCTCCTGGTACTGCACACCATTATAAAACTCGGGCAATAAGTGGTGCGTCAGATACAAACTGACCCCTCTGCTGCGAGCAAAATCAAGCGGCTTATAACTGGCCGGTCTATGAAAAAGCAGAGCAAAAACAACAATTACTATAGCCGATACTGCGGCCAAAACAGCCAAAAGCAAATATACCCTTTTTTTGAATTTGGCCTTTTTGCGAATTTTCAAATCTGCATCCGCCTGCACTTGATATTCAACTCCTATCCTGCTCTAAACCAATTGTTGCGATAATACTTTTTCGCTTTCGTAAAATCAATTGATAAAAACAAGCTGAGCAATTATAGTGGTAATTGGTAATTTGTAATTGGTAATTACCAGTTACCGGTTTCCAATTGGAAGATGAAAGAAGGAAAACCGATGGCAAGTCATTTTGCTGACCGTCTCTGCGAGGCCGTAAAGAGCAAAAGAACGTCTCTGGTCGTGGGTCTTGACCCTGTTTACAGCCGACTTCCTGCAGCGATAAAAAACCATCGCGATATGAACGACGAGTTCGATGCAGCCGCTGCGGTGGACGCAATTTTCGACTTTTGCACACAAACGATGCGAATTATCGCCCCAATGGCAGCGGCGGTGAAGATAAATATCGCCTTTTTCGAAAAGTATCTCTGGGAAGGCATAGAAAGTTATTACTCGTTGATTTCCGAAGCCGACGATTTAGGTCTGGAAATAATCGGGGATGTAAAACGCGGCGACATTGACCACACCGCAGAACTTTACGCCGCCGCTCATCTGCAGAATCCGGAGCTCACCGGGCTGGAGGATACACTCACTCCCGATGCCATTACCGTAAATGGTTTTGCAGGTGTCGAGGCGATAGAACCCTTTGCGGATATGGCCAACAAGCAGGGCAAAGGCGTTTTCGTCTGGGTGCGGGCGAGTAACCCCGGGGCCGCGGTTATTCAAGACTTCGCCGATGCCAACGGCCAAACGATGTATGAAAAAATCGCTGAAATTGTTAACGAAATCGCAATCAAGCCCGAACGAATCGGCAACAGCGGCTACAGTAATGTAGGAATGATAGTGGGCGGAACGGCACTTGAGGTTACAGCCGCCTTGCGCCAAAAATATGATAAGATATGGTTTCTTGTACCGGGCTATGGCTCACAAGGTGCCTCCGCCGCCGACTGTGTCAGATTCTGCAAACCCGACGGCACCGGAGCATTAATCAACGCATCACGTTCGATAATCTACGCCTACGAAAAGCCGCAATACAAAGAGCAGTTCGGCGATGACTGGAAAAGATGTGTCGAACAGGCCGTCATCGATGCAAAAGTTGACCTGGCAAACGCAATGCAAACTTTGATATAATGGTCTGTAACCACAAAAAAGGTTTTAATCTTGGCCTATAAAATGGTATAATGTTTGTTAGTTGGTAAATATACCATTCTACTCGGATTTCATCTGGAGGAGAAATACGAGAACTTTGAAAAGTAGCTTATTAATTTTCTGTTGCGTTATTGTCGTCTGCCTGTTGGTATCGCAGGCGCAAGCGCAAAGTCTGAAGGTTTCGGGGCATGTGACGCTTTCAAACGGGACTCTGCTAAGCGGTGTTTTGCTGGAAGCATACGATTACCCCTCTCTTACGCCTACTGGGCTGACAGACATATCAGATGTGAACGGCTATTATGAAATTACGTTATCGAGTCCGTGGTCGGGATATATCAAACCAAATAAGGACAATTATGGTTTTAGCTGGGCAACAATTTTTATGGATGTTACGACGGATCAAACTCAGGATTTTGACGCCTATTACACTTATAGTGGAGGCTTCGGAATATCCGGGTCGCCGTATCTGATTGCTACGCCGAATGACATGAACGCCATAGGAGCCCACCTGGAAGACTGGGACAAACACTTTAAGCTTATGAACGATATTGACCTGTCAGCCTACACCGGCCAGCAGTTCAATATCATTGGTACCTATGAAGAACGTTTTAATGGAACCTTTGATGGAGGAGGTCATTTCATAAATAATTTTACCTACCTCGCAAAAAACTGTAACTACATAGGTATATTTGGTTGTATCGGTACTGAAGGATATATTAAAAATCTACAATTGAAAAATACAAATATTTATTTTACCGGTGGTGGACAGATAAGCGGTGTTGTTGGTGGACTGGCAGGAATGAATAAAGGCACAATGTCAAAATGTTCGAGTTCTGGACTCACTTCCGGAAGTTACTCTATAGGCGGCTTGGTTGGGGCCAATAATGGTACTATTTTACATTCCTTTTCTACTACAAATGTAAAGGGAGAACTCAATCTGGGAAGTTTGGCAGGATATAACTCAGGTTCTATTGAGGACTCATATGCTACTGGAGGGGTCTCAGGAAACAGTGGGCCATGGGGCGACAAGATGGGAGGGTTAGTAGGATATAACTCGGGTGCAATTTCAAAATGTTATTCTACAGGTAAAGTGTCAGGAGACTATCTAATTGGCGGGTTTGTTGGCTCAAACACTGGTACAATAACTGATTGTTTTTGGGATAAGCAAACAAGTCAGAAAAATAATATGTGCGGTGGCGGCAGCTGTAACAATTCTTGTGGAAAAACTACCGCTCAAATGCAGGATCCTAACACTTATCTCAACTCTGGTTGGGATTTTGTGGGCGAGAGCGTAAATGGGACAGAGGATATCTGGAGACTCTGTGTAGATGGGACAAGTTATCCCAAATTAAATTGGGAATTTCCCATGGGAGATTTTATCTGTCCGGATGGTGTGGAGTTCATTGATTTTGCTGTTCTGGGCTTAGCCTGGTTGAGTGACCCCAATGATGGCAACTGGAATCCAGCTTGTGACATATCTAACCCTAACGATGATACAATCGATGTGCGGGATTTGGCTGTTTTCACTGAAAATTGGCTGGCAGGTATGTAAATTTACTCAGCGGTTTCTGCACTCAAAGCGATAAATAGTAATAAATGAGAAATACGACATACGAAATACTACATACGCGATGCAGACCTTGACATGACGGCTCAACTACTTACCTCTGCCTAACTTGAGACGGGTTTACTATCTGCTCGTTATGGCGTTAAGCATATACAGGTAATCAGATAACAATCTGGTTATGAGAAACCTTTCTCTTACCGACTCTGTAGCTTTCTGCCCCATAGCTTCTGCATCATCCGGGTTTTTCAGCAAATGCGTAATTCGGTCTGCAAATCCTTTCGTATCCTTCGGCTCCAGTAAAAATCCATTTTCGCCATCCTCGATTTGGACGGGTATACCGCCTACATTTGAGGCAACAACGGGCGTACCCTTCCAGAGTGCTTCTGTAACGGAAAGACAGAATCCTTCTCTGGTGGACTTTTGAATTATGACGCTGGAGAATCTTTGGATTGCGTTTACCAAGGTTTCGTTATTTCCAACAACGAATAGGATATCCCTCTTTTTGAGAAACTTATTTGCTTTTCGCTGAACCTTGTTGTACATCCTCAGGCCTTCTGGGTCGTCACTGGCTACGTTGTAGCAGAAAACCAGTCTACAGTCGATTTTCTCTTTAACCAGCTTAAAGACATCTATTACGCCCTCGGGGTCTTTCCAGGGGTCGAGCCTGGAAACCTGAGTAATTACAGGTTTGTCGGTCGGGATGCTGGCCTTAGTTATATGTTCCACAATGGTTTTGTCGCTGATACTTTTATTTTTCTGGCTTAGTGGGTTAATAGCTGGAAACATTAGTCTTTGGTCTATCGGCAGGTCTTTTTTGAAGTATTTTTCACTTGAGAAAACGATTTGGTCATATTTAAGCAGAAAGCCTTTTAGAAAGTCCCACAATTCTTTATTTGGGTCAGTCAGGTCTATATGGCACCGCCATATCCAGGGCTGACGTTTTCTGTATGACTTTATCAATGCAAGCGGTTGAGGGTCGTGGATGATTACACAGTCGTGGTCAAGATGTGTAAATTTAGAAAAATTGTCGTTGACCTGCAGATATACACGTTTTCTCCTTTCAGATAGATTTAGCTTTGCCCCCTGAAGAGCATTGTGAAAACTCTTAGTGACTTCAAAGAACTCCTGACTTCCATGCAGAATTCTCCAACCGGCATCTATACCAACGTCATTCATCAGCAATACAAGCGAATAAAGAATTTCCGCTACACCGCCGCCTTGATATGTAGCATTGAGATGAATAATATGTTTGCCATAAAGGCCTCTTGCTCTGGCGTAAATTTCGGCTAATGTTTCGTCAGGCACTACGTGACGAAAATTCTCAAGACTTAACATATTACCTCCTTAATAAGTTCTTACGTTTTGACCAATTCCTCAAGTAACAATCTAAGCTCACATGCCGATTCTACGTTGAATCTGGCTTTGGAAATACCGTATCCTACTTTCACTGAGTATGCAGTTTCAGGTAAAATTGAGAACATATCTTCATCGGTGTAGTCATCCCCCGCAGCTAAAATAAAGTCCCATTTGCTCTTCGCTAACCAGCGCTCTGCGGCGTGGCCTTTGCTTACACCAATATTTTTGATCTCGAGTATCTTGCTACCCTCAAATACGCCGATGTCTAAGTTCTCAGTGAAATTCAAAACAGCATCTCTCAATTCCTGAAGCCGGAGAGAGGCCAGTTCAGAATCCGCTCTGCGGTAATGCCAGACTAAAGAAAAATCCTTTTCTTCGACGCAGGAGCCCGGTGTTCTGTCGGAATATAATTCGAGGATAGGTCTTATCGTGTCTTTCCAGTCGTTTAGTAAGGGCTCTATTACCTGCCAGTCGCTGCCTTTTTCTTTAATCCAGGCGCCGTGTTCGGCAATTAGTGAGGCATCAGTATCGCCGAGCCAGTGATTCAAGATTTCTTTGCCCCTGCCGCTGATTATGACGACCTCATTTTTCGGTTTTGACGCAAGTGCTTTTAACAACGACCCGAGTTTTTTATCAGGGCCTGCTTTTTCCGGCTGGCCGACAAAACCTACAAGTGTTCCATCGTAATCAAGCAGAAATAATCGCTTTTTGCTCTTGTTATACTCGCTGACCAGTTTTGCTCTGTTCGGTTTGGTGAGCTTTCGAACAGAAAGTTTTTCTTGGGTCTTCTTTACATCGGATAGAGTTTCTAAAAAATCATTACCCCACCTTGTGACAGTATAACGTGCAAGCCGGCTTTGCATTAATCTGTTGCGCTCAGTTTGTTCTTCTATGGGCATTTCGAGAGCTTCCTTTATCGCATCTACTATCTCTTGTTTGTTGTTGGCATTTACTATAATAGCTTCTCCCAATTCGCTTGCAGCACCGGCCATCTCGCTAAGGATTAAAACGCCCTTGCCGTCTGTTTTGGTCGCGACGAACTCCTTGGCTATTAGATTCATCCCGTCCCGAAGTGGTGTTACCAAAGCTACATCGGCCGCACTATAAAGGGCGATAAGTTTCTCAAACGGCAGGAAACAATAGAGATACCATACGGGTACCCAGCCAATAGTTCCACGTTCGCCGTTAACTCTGCCTACCAGCCACTCAAGTTGTTTCCTCAGTTCTTTATAGTCCTCTACACCGGTGCGCGATGGAACCGCAACAAGTATAAGAGTAACCTTTCCATTATATTCCGGATTTTGTGACAAGAACAGATCAAATGCCTCCAGCCGTTGAATAATACCTTTGGTGTAGTCCAGTCTGTCTATAGATATAACTGTTTTCCGGTCGCCTACTTTTTTGCGGGTTGTGGTCCGTATTTTCTTGACCTTCGGGTCCTCGACAGCACCGGCGTATCTGTCGTAGTCAATCCCCATTGGGAACGCATCCACTTTTACGACCCTGTTACCTGTAACCAATGTGCCCATAGAGTGCTCAGCTGCCGCTATTCGCGCTGCGCTGCTGAGAAAATGCCGAACATAGTCATATGTATGAAAACCTATCAGGTCTGAACCGAGCAGTCCTTTCAGTATTTCTTTTCGCCAGGGCAGGAGACGAAACATCTCAAAAGAGGGAAAGGGTATATGCAGAAAGAACCCAATTTGTGCCTTTGGGAGCTTGCTTCTTAGAAGCTCCGGCAGCAGCATCAAATGATAATCATGAATCCAAATGTAATCGTCAGGCTCAACTACCTTTACAATAGCATCCCGAAAAGCCTCATTAACTCTCTTGTAAGCCTGCCAGTATCGGTCTTCATATACCGTGTATAAAGGAAAATAATGAAAGAGAGGCCAAATGGTTTTGTTACAGAAGCCGCGATAGAAATCCTGAATGTCTTTTGCAGAGAGGAAAACACAACGGCAATTCTGCTTTTTAAGCGTATTTGAAATTTGCCGCTTCTCTGGTTGTGAAATTTTATCCGCAGCTATACCCGGCCAGCCTATCCACTGGCTTTGGTGAGCCTCGCCGCACGAGGATAGTCCCGTAGCTAACCCACCTGCACTCGGCTGAAAGTGCAAATCATTGACACGCTTGACAACACTAACAGGCAGCCTGTTTGAAACTATTAGCAATCTGCCTATCATCATTTTTAATCATACACCATAGTTGCAATCAATTCCATAATTTTTTGCGGTCTCCGAAAAATAGGTCGTGGGATGATGAAGATTTTAAGAGGCCAGTTACGTTTTTCTTGCTTTTCCGTGGTGATGCTTCTACATTACCTATTTGAATTGTTGTATGCTGTGTGATTTCGAATCGTTGGCATTTTTTTACCTTGGCCTTTAAGAAAATGTACTCGAGCTCTCTTTCTCTAATGCGCAGGAAAGTCCTGGTTATGGGCCTTGGGCGGTTCGGAGGCGGTGTTGATGCTGCCAAATTTGCCGCAGGTGCCGGCGCAAAAGTAGTAATAACAGATTTGTCAACAGAGCAGCAGCTAAGTGAGTCCATAGAAAAGCTCAGAGAATTTCCTGATATAGAATTCCATCTCGGCTTTCATAACGCTGCTGATTTCAAGCAGGCTGATATTATCATAGTCAATCCCGCAGTGCCACCCAGCAACGAGTTTCTCAAACTTGCCCAGAAACACAATAAATTTATTACATCCCAGATAAACATCTTTTTCGAATTGTGCCCTGCTACGATAATCGGCGTAACAGGGGCCAACGGCAAAAGCACAACCACAGCCCTTGCCGCCCATCTGCTCAGGGAACAGAAGTCAGAAATCAGAAGTCAGAAGTCAGATATCGAGTATCGAGAATCGGGCATCAAGAACATTTGGCTCAGCGGCAATATCGGCAACGAGCCGCTGCTGACCATATTAGACCAAATCCGCCCCGATGATTTAGTTGTGCTGGAGCTGTCGAGTTTTCAAATCGAGCAATTGGCACAAATCCCAAAAGCCCCGAATGTTGCACTGTTAACAAATCTTACACCAAACCATCTTGACCGCTACGGCACATTCGCCAACTACTGCACCGCCAAAGAGAATATTTTCAAATTCCAAAAATCGGACAGAAACTCGCCGGCGGTCTCCATATTCAATGCTGAAGACAAAATCGCAGCCGAGTGGTTTGAAAAATACAACCGAGACGCCAGCAGGACTTGCGTCAAATTTTCGGTTGATGATGTGAGTGAAGAAATTCGGGACAGTTTCCCACTGCCCGGCCGAGCCAATCTTTCCAATCTCGCTGCTGCCTTGTGTTTAGCCAGACGTTTTGGCGTCAAAGACTACAGAATAATAAAAAGCCTGCCGGAATTTAAACCCCTGCCTCATCGGCTTGAATTAGTCGCAGAAATAAACGGCGTTAAGTGGTATAATGATTCGAAAGCCACTACGCCGCAGAGTGCGAGCGCCTCGCTGGAGGCCTTTGACCAGCCAAGGGACCCCGCAAAGCGGGAACCCAAAATAATCGTCATTGCCGGCGGATACGATAAGAATCTGTCATTCGATGAATTCGGCGAAAAAATATCCCAAAAAGCGAAAGCCGCAATCCTCATAGGCCAAACAGCCCAAAAAATCGCAGATGCGATTACGGCTTGGCCGGAAACCAATACAAAAATCGAAATCGTCAATTCACTGTCCAAAGCAATTGAGCTTGCCAAACAACTGGCAGTCAATGGCGATGTTGTTTTGCTTAGCCCTGCCTGTGCAAGCTATGATATGTTCGACAATTTCCAGCAGCGAGGCGAAGAATTCTGCAGACTTGTTTGAGAAAACAACGGTTGATTATAGGAACATACCCACCAAAAAACCAAAACACTGAGAAAAAGTTTAATCCAGTCACCGCACCATTGCGAACTAAAAACAGGCCAAATAAGAACCGTTAAAAAACAGAGATTGCTTCGTCGCTTCGCTCCTCGCAATGACGAAAAGTGCGGTTTTTCCGGCAATTGCTCGTAAAGTAGCTTCTTAAATCTGTCGATTTGCGAGCAGTGGCGTAAGCCATCCCGACGATAAAAATAAACGATTTTTGAGGAGCTTATGATGGATACTAATAACGAGCGAAGGAGGGAACAGAGGCTTCGTTATCATTGGCCCGTCTGGTTCGCCGAGGACTTTAACGAATCGCTTTCGCAAGGCCAGATGGTTGATGTTTCCAGCGGCGGCGCTGCGTTCACCTGCTATGCAGACGAGCACTGCCCATACGTCGGCCAACATTTAACCGCTCGCTTTAGCGTTCCCCGTTTCCAGCCTGGAGATGCCTTCGATATGGCAAATTTTGTCCGTTCAGGTCGCATCTGCAGAGTTGATGACATAAATCAGTTCTCCCGGCGTATCGCAGTGCAGTTTGCCGAACCACTGTCCTTCAAACCCGGCGAACAGGCCGATAGTGAATCTGATGTTCAGCAAAAGCTCAAGGCCGTAGCGGTATAATCCCGAGACAACAAAACGCATCTCGACTACATCTCAGGAATCAATTTACAGATTCTGTTTTTTAATTTTTACCCTGTTAGAAAGAAAGCTCCGTCCTTTGGGCGGAGTAAAAAACACATAGCGAGGGTTGGTGGGGGTAAAGCCCCACCCAAGCTTTCTCTTTCTAACAGGGTTTACTTTTCAACTTTTACCTTTTAATATACTGCTATGCTGGAAAAAGGGCTTGTTCAGATATATACGGGCGACGGTAAGGGCAAAACCACTGCTGCGTTTGGCCTGGCATTGCGTGCTGCCGGCCAAGGAAACAAAGTGCTGATTTATCAATTCCTGAAGCCGGCATCTGCCGATATAGGTGAGCGATTCGCCCTGCAATTAGGCGCGGTAAGAATCAGAGTTGAAGCGCTTGACGCGCCCTGGGATATGACTAAATCCTTCGATGATAAAAAACAGGTTGCTCATGCCAAAGCTGCTATTAGTGAAGCCCTTGATAGAATTGCTCAAACCGCAGAGAAAAGATTTTACGATTGTGTTATACTCGATGAAATCGTGTTTTGCCTTTCAAAAGGCCTTGCCAAATTGGAAGATATAAAAAATATTATCGACATAAGAGACCCCGCAGTCGAGATTGTCCTGACCGGCAGAGGGGCAACGAAGGAATTAATAGAGATGGCGGATTTGGTGACAGAAATGAAAAATGTCAAGCATCCGTTTGATAAGGGTCTGTCCGCAAGACGCGGTATCGAGTTTTAGATAGCGTATAGGGATTACTTGCTATGAGTGAGAACGTTGGTGTGATTATTTGTGCTGCGGGGGCCAGCAGACGGTTCGGCGGGAAAAGAAAAAAACCCTTTGTTGATGTGGGCGGCAGAGCAGTCTTTCTGCGAAGCATTGAACTTTTCTCCAGCCGCGAGGACGTAAAACAAATATTATTAGCCATCTCGCCCGAAGACGAGGAGCTGGTAAGCGTCAAGTGGGGGCCGAACCTGAAGTTCTTCAATGTAAAAATCTGCTTCGGCGGCGATGAGCGCTTCGATACCGTTGAAAAGGCGCTGGAACTTATCAAAGACGATATCGACCTTATTGCTGTCCACGATGCCGTCAGGTGCTGTATTAAGGAAAAATGGATTGACGAAGTTATTGCCGAAGCTGCTAAAACCGGAGCAGCTATATTGGCCTGTCCTGTTGTAGCCACCCTTAAAGAGGCCAAAGATAATTGTGTTATCCAAACTGTTGACAGAGCCGGTCTCTACGAAGCCCAGACCCCTCAGGTCTTCAAAGCAGAACTGCTCAGAAAAGCGTATGAAAACCTGAAAAATCTGGACAATGGACTTAGCCATCCCTTACGGGAAAGCAAAATCAGTGATGATTCGCAACTGGTCGAAGCAATCGGAGAAAAAGTGTCAATCATAGAGACAGACTCTTCAAACATAAAAATTACCAGCAAAGCTGATTTGGCAATTGCCGAAGCCATCCTCAAATCCCGGCCGAAGCCGGTACCGAAAGGTCCTATCGGGCCTTACATCGAAGCGCAATGGTAGGGAAATTGATTCCGGCCTTTTTTCTTTTTTTCGGCTGCTGGGTGTGATAGACTGCCTGCGCATATGGCCAAACCAAATATAGAAATTAGTAACACTAAAGCAGCCTGCGGTGGCGTAAGCCATCCCTGCCGGGAATACGAAGCGGTAAACATCAACAGTACCACCGGTGTGGCAGGCAAAAGGTTCCACTTTATCGGGGCAGGTGGTATCGGGATGAGCGGGCTGGCACAGCTTTTGATAAAACACAGCGGCGCTGTAACCGGCTCAGACCAAATGGCAAGCGGCGTGATAGAAAAGCTTTGTCAGATGGGTGCGGATATAAAAATCGGCCATAGCGCCGAAAATCTCAACCCGGAAACGGATGCGGTAGTCATCTCGGCGGCTATAAAAGAGAACAACCCCGAATTGAAACTTGCCCGGCGAAAAGGATTGAAGGTTTATAAATACGCCCAGATGTTGGGTGAATTGATGAATCGCTATGACGGCATAGCCATAAGCGGCACTCACGGCAAGAGCACAACGGGCGGTTGGCTCATCTACTTGCTCAAGCAGGCCGGCATCGACCCAAACTTTATCATCGGAGCTGAAATCACTCAGATGGGCAGCTCTTCCGGTGCCGGAGATAGCAAATATTTCGTGGCTGAGGCCTGCGAATATGACAGGAGCTTTCTCAATCTAAAACCCAAAATCGGCTGCATACTCAATATCGAACAGGACCACCTGGATTACTACAAGGATGAGAATGAGATAGTTGATGCCTTCGAGCAGTTTGCAAAAGGGATAAAACCCAACGGCGTGCTGATTGCAAATGGTCAGGACCCGAATGTGGCAAAGGTCATTCGGCAATTACCAAGTGAGCAGCGTTATGAAACCTTCGGGCTTGATGACAATTGTGATTTCTATGCTAACAACATCGTGCTAAACGATGGACTACATAGCTTTGACGTCTATCGTAATGGTAAATTGTTAGGAGCGACCAAAATTTCTCTGCCGGGCAGACACAACATCCTAAATGCCCTGGCGGTAGTGGCGATGGCAGTTAACGCTGGACTGCCCGCTGAGGGGATACCCCAATTTCTGCCGGATTTTACCGGTATTGACCGCCGGCTAATGCTAAAAGGACAGTTCCGCCAAATAACAGTTCTCGATGACTACGCCCATCACCCGACAGAAATCAAGGCGACACTGGCGGCGATACGGCAAAGGTACAAAAGCAGACGAATTTGGTGTGTTTTTCAGCCGCATCAGTACAGCAGAACAAGATTTTTGCTTGATGACTTTGCAGAAAGCTTTAAGCTTGCCGATATAATTATTGTGCCGGAGATTTACTTTGTCCGGGATTCGCAGGCTGCGAAAAGAGAGATTAACTCGCAAATACTGGCCGAAAGAATGCGGGCTAACGGAACAAAGGCAATATTTATTGATAGCTTCGGGGCTATTTGTGATTATCTAAAGACGGAAGTAAGACCCGGTGACCTGGTAGTTACTATGGGTGCAGGTGATATTTGGAAGGTAGCAGATGAATATATTCAGTGGCTTAGAGAAAATAGTTGAAACCGATTATCCATTGGCCAAGGACACGTGGTACGGTTTGGGCGGGCCGGCTGATTATTTTCTTAGGCCAAAAACGGTCGAACAGCTCAAAACAATAGTCCAGAGGTGCAATGAAAATAACATTCCAATTTATGTGCTGGGCTTCGGCTCCAATCTGCTTGTCAACGACGAGGGGCTGCGAGTAGCAGTGATAAAGCTTGAAGCAGAAAAGTTCGCACAGACGCAATTCGACGGCGAACAACTTACCACCTGGGCAGGGGCGGAATTGAGCGAACTGGTTCTAACCTGTGTGAAAAAAGGGCTCTCAGGCATCGAATCTCTAACAGGCATACCCGGCTCGATTGGCGGAGCGGTAAGAATGAATGCAGGCGGGGCATTCGGAGATATTGGCGCAGCCATAGAGACCGTCACGCTGATGGACAGCCAGGGCAACGTTTTTGAAAAGAGCAAGCCGGAACTGATGTTCGACTACCGCAGAACAAACATCGCCGCCAAATTTATTCTAAATGCCCGATTGAAGCTGACCAATGCCGACCCCGAGCAAATTATGCGGACGGTCAAGGAAATCTGGATTTATAAAAAGAATAACCAGCCATTAAATACGCGAAATTGCGGCTGTATATTCAAAAACCCAAGAGGCGTCTCCGCGGGAGCCTTGATTGACAGAGCCGGTCTAAAGGGGCTGCAAATCGGTGGGGCTATCGTCAGCGAGAAACACGGAAATTTCATAATCGCAGAGAAGGGGTGCAAAAGCCGCGACGTTGTAAGATTGATAGATGCTATAAAAGAAAGAGTTAGAGAACAGTTCGGCATCGAACTGGAACTTGAAATCGAAATCTGGGATTAACAATGACCGTTGAACCTTCAGCAGGCTCTCAATCGCCATTAATCGAAAGCCCGGTAAAAGCAGCCGTTCTTATGGGCGGTATTGGTGAAGAGCGTGACATCAGCATCCAAAGCGGCAATTGCGTAGCGCAGGCGCTAAAGGAAGCTGGTTTGAATGCAGTACTCGCTGATATTCAACCGGACAATATGGATATACTGGAAGATGACGGCATTGATGTATTCTTTCTTGCGCTGCACGGCAGATTCGGTGAAGACGGCCAGCTTCAACAAATACTCGAGGATAAATCGCTTTGCTATACAGGCAGCGGACCGAGGGCGTGCAGATTGGCACTTGATAAAATGGCAAGCAAAAAGGCTTTTGCCAGAGCTGGCATACTTACGCCCGCAGCAATCGAATTCAATCCCAATGCCGACCCTGCCAAACTTGAAAAACAACTCGAACAGCTTACAGACAAATACGTGGTGAAACCTATAAGGCAGGGAAGCAGTGTTGGTATACGCATTGCAAATAACCGGCGCGAAGCTGTCTCCGCCGCATCCGATTGTTTCAGCGAATTCGGCGATTGCATGGTCGAAGAACTCATACAGGGGCGTGATATAACAGTTGGCATCCTCTGCGACCAAGCACTGCCAATTATCGAGCTTCGGACACAAAGCGGCTTTTACGACTACCATGCAAAATATCTCGATGAGCAAACAGAGTTTCTTTTTGACACAATTGATGACCCAGCCCTGACAGCAAAAATCAAAACTGCAGCGCTGGACTGTTTCAATGCGCTCGGCTGTCGCCATTTTGCAAGAGTTGATTTCAGACTGGGCAACGACGGTGCTGCCTACGCACTGGAGCTTAATGCTATTCCCGGCTTCACGACCCGTTCCGACTTGCCTAAGGCTGCAGCCAGAACAGGGCTGTCAATGAGCGATTTGTGTATAAAAATAATTGAAGCAGCTCTGGAAAAGGTAGAAGACAGAAGGCAGAGGGCAGAAGTCAGTAATCAAAAGACAGAAAAAAGAAGGTAGAGTGGCCAGAAAGAGAAAAACAAAACGCAGGACGAAAAGAATATCGTTTAAGCTCGGCACGCCAAAAAGAAAGAAACAACGAAAGATAACTTACAGGCCGAGTTTAACAGGTATTTTGAAAGTGTCAGCGGTAATCTGTGTTTTCGTTGCAGCAGGAGTATTTTTTTACTTTGCAGAAAAATACGTAAAATCAGCAAAGCCTGCTGAAACCGGCCCACTGGAACTGGTGAATGCACCGGAATGGGTAAGCAGTGAACTAAAAGCAAAAATTCTCACTGCCGCAGGCGGCAAAACTTTCAAGCTCAATGAAGAGGTAGCACAGGTGGTGGCGGAAAATCTGGCGTCCATTGCCTGGCTGAACGAAGTAAAAGTGCAGACTACACACGAGCGATTACTCATCGAGGCCGGGTGGCGAAAGCCCCTGGCACTGGTCAAATTAGGTTTACAAAGTTTTTACGTGGACACTGAGCTGGTCGTGCTCGATTTCGTGCCAATACCTAATCTACCCATCGTAAGGATAAATGGGCTGTCGCTGACAATAAGAGTACCACCGCCGGGTGAAGTCTGGCAAAGCGATGACCTCGCTGCGGCCGTAACTATATTAACCAAGCTCGACCAGATGGACAAATCTGTTACGCCTGACAAGCCGCTGCTTTACGAAATCGACCGTATCGACGTAAGTAATTTTAACGGTCGCGAAAACAGCCGGTTTCCACATATTATTTTTTACACAAAGGATAATACTGAAATCATCTGGGGCGCCGAGTTCGGCACGTGGCAGCGATATCTGGAAGCAACGGACGAGGAGAAACTGGCCAAGCTTTACGGCTATTACAAAGAATACGGCTCATTATCAGGCGGGGTAAAATACATCAATCTGCGCGACCCACAGGATAATATCTCCCAGCCGATTGACAAGTATTAGGCCACCGAGAAACCATTCAACGCAGTTGCGAGGTCGGTATAGCGGTAGGGGATTTGTAAGTCTACGCAGAGTGATTTGAATTTCTTCAGGGCTGATTCGCTAAGCTCATTTTGGAAATCTGAATCTCCTTTACAGGAGAAAATTCTACAGCCGGAAAAACGATGTTCGTAAATGCTGCATTTGCCCCTGATGTTATAGGGACATCGGCTGGTTATCATTGGCTTTACGTTTTCGGCGCCCAAATTTACAGCTAAATACATCAATTCAGGCGTAGTAACAAATAGCTTATGGTCAAAGCTCTCGAAATCGCAGCATTTGCCGCAGGTGCCGCATATGCCGGCTAAATGGACTGATTCGCAAATTTGCGAATCCAGCCATTTGTAAATTTCAGCTACTCTTTTTGGGAGCTGGCTGCTTGTTCTACATTCTGCCACCATTTTTTGCTCTTTTTAATCTTTTCTATTTCTTCGAAGCTGTAGAACCTGCCGTGATTGATACCGCTGCATCGTTGAGCTGCTCTGTTCCATTCATCTGTGTTAGCTAAATTGTCGGGCCAAAAAGGCCAGGTTCTGCACTGGCTCGGCCGAACAGGGTAAATCGTACATCTCTTCTGGTCGTTATTCTTTCGCAGAAATACACAATCTTTAGTGTTCGGCTGTTCGATAACCGTTGTTCGCAACCCGACACGCCTCAGGTACTTCTGCCGCACATGCTCAGGCTTAACCTTTAAGAAATCTGCGATGAATTTAATCTCCGGTCGCGTAACCCAGATATAACCCTGGCTCGGCCCAGAGCAGCATCGGCCACACTGCTGACACTCAAAATGCAGACCACCAACATACCAAGGGATTTTCTTACTTCCGGGCATTTGGTTTACCATTTCAGGACGGCACCAGTGTCGGCGCTTGTGGCCATTGACGCATATTTTGCGAGATAGCCAGCGGTTATCCGCGGCTTAGGTGGTTTCCAACTCTTTTTGCGTTCGGCTAATTCCTCATCGGAAAGTTTTACATTTATCTTGTTTTTTGGGATGTCAATTTCGATGATGTCGCCATTTTTTAGCAAACCAATCGGGCCGCCTACCACCGCTTCGGGGCTGATATGGCCGACGCAGGCGCCTTTTGTTCCGCCGCTAAATCTGCCGTCAGTAACCAAGGCAACGGATTCGCCGAGTCCCGCGCCTATAACGTAGCTTGTGGGACTTAACATCTCCTGCATGCCGGGGCCGCCCTTTGGGCCTTCGTTGCGAATCACAATAACATCGCCGCTTTTCACCCTGCCGGCCAAAATTCCATCACAAGCCTCTTCCTGACTCTCGAAAATAACCGCAGGGCCGGTATGCGTAAGCATTGAGGAAGCAACACCTGCGGTTTTTACCACGCCGCCGTTGGGAGCGAGGTTGCCTTTCAGGATGGCCAATCCGCCCGTCTTTGAGTAGGCATTATCCAGGGTGTGAATACAATCTGTGTTTTCGATTTTGGCATCAGCGATATTTTCGCCTAACGTCCTGCCGGTAACTGTGATGCAATCGGTATCCAGCAAATCCGGAACTTTGCTGATTTCTTTTAGTATCGAGCTTACACCACCAGCAGCATCGACATCTTCCACATGAAACTTACTTGAGGGGGATACTTTACAAATATTGGGACATTTGGCCGAAATCGCATTTATACGTTCAAGGTCATATTTGATACCGGCTTCGTTAGCAACCGCCAGGCCGTGCAGAACGGTATTTGTCGAGCCGCCCATCGCCATATCCAGAGCAAAAGCGTTATCCAGCGATTTTTCATTGATTATATCGAGCGGTTTGATGTCTTTTTCAATCAGCGTCAGAATCTGTTTGCCGGCCGCCTTGTAAAGCTCCTGCCGTTTCGGATTAACCGCCAGGATTGTCCCATTGCCCGGCAGTGCCATTCCGATGGCTTCGCAAAGACAGTTCATCGAATTTGCGGTGAACATTCCTGAACAGCTTCCCTGGCCTGGACAGGCCGTGTGTTCAAGCTCTTTTAGCTGCTCTTCCGTAATCCTGCCGGCATTAAATTCTGCGACGCCTTCAAATATGCTGATGAGGTCGATTGGCTTTCCATCTTTTGTTTTACCGGCTGCCATAGGTCCGCCGGAGACAAAAATCGCCGGGATATTCAGCCGAACCGCTGCCATCAACATCCCCGGTATGATTTTGTCGCAATTGGGGATGCAAACAAGGCCATCGAAACAGTGCGCCTGCGCCATAGTCTCGACCGAATCAGCAATGATTTCGCGAGAGGCCAGCGAATATTTCATACCTGTATGGGACATAGCGATGCCGTCGCATACCGCTATGGTATTAAACTCAAAAGCGGTGCCGCCCGCCTGGCGAACGGCATCCTTGACAACCTGAGCCACTTTATTGAGATGAACGTGGCCCGGCACTATCTCACAAAAGCTGTTGGCAATGCCGATGAACGGCTTGTTTATATCGGCATCAGTCAATCCACAGGCATGAAGTAAGCCCCTGTGCGGCGCCCGCTGGAAACCTTTTTTAACCGTATCGCTTCTCATAATCTGGTTTCTCCAAAACAATCCATAAATTACATGAAAGCCCAAAAGCACAATTTTAACCGCTAATTAGAGATACATAAAGAAGTAACTGCCCCAAAATCTGTGGTTGAGGTGCAAAAAATGAGGTCTCCTCGAGTTTTCTGTTTTTTACTTCTCCGGCAGGCTGAAAAACGCTCTGCTCGTAGCGGTTACGGCCTCTGCGAAATCAGCTAAATCCATCCGCTTCAATTCAGCTAAGCACCTGGCGGTGTGAATCATAAGGGCCGGCTCATTTATCTTTTGCTTTCGCATCGGCTCAGGCGACATATACGGACAATCCGTCTCAACCATCAATCTGTCCAGAGGCACGATTTGAGCAGCTTCCCGCACGGCCTCGGCATTCTTGAAAGTAACCACTCCCGTGAAAGATATGTAAAAACCATAACCCAGAACAATTTTTGCCTGCTCAGCCGAGCCGCTGAAGCAATGAAAGACTACTCTTTTAACTCCGCGGCCGTGCTGCTCTAAAATACTCATCGTTTCTTCGAAGGCCTCTCTGCAATGGACAATCACCGGCAGATTGAGGTCTTTGGCGATTTTGAGCTGGCTGGCAAAGACTCTTCTTTGGTCCGACTGTTTAGAAAGATTGTAATGGAAATCCAGCCCTGTCTCGCCGATAGCAACCACCTTTTCATTTTGTGCAAGTTCTCGCAGTTCTTTGAGTGTATCTGCCGTTACAGTTCTGGCATCGTGCGGATGAATTCCGACAGTCGCATACATATTTTCAAATCTCTCGGCAAGCTCTATTGCCTTTCGATTTTGCTGGGGGTCGGTTCCTACGGTTATCCAGCCGGTAACACCCGCGGCTCTGCTGCGCTCAATAACAGCAGCGACATCACCAGCCAATTCTTCAAAAGTCAGATGACAATGAGTATCAATCAGTTCCATTGTTTTTATGGCACGAAAGCGTTTTCGTAATGTCTTATCTGTATAGGGCCAGACTGCCCCAGCACTACCGTAACAACGTCAAAGCGAAAGGGTCTGTCTTCTATATTATGAATTGCTAAAAAAAAGCGGGCGGCCCTGCTCATCCTGGTTTTTTTGGCAGGCGTAATAACCGACTCCGCTGGCTCGAAAGCCTCATCCGCTCTGGTCTTCACCTCGACAAAAACGATATCGCTGCCGGTATCGACCATAATAAGGTCAATTTCGCCGCTCTTACAGGAAAAATTGCGGGCGAGCCTTTTGAAACCTTTCCTTTTCAGAAAGCTCTCGCAGTGCTTCTCGCCCCATCGGCCGAGCTTCTTTCTATCAGCCAACAGCTTGTCTCTGTTCAGCAGCCAATCCATCATAATTGATTATTGATAATTGGTGGATTGAAAAAGCATTAAAAATAATCAATAATCACTGAGAGACGGTGTGCTTGCCGTGCCTATGAGCCAGCTTGACCGCCTTGCCGGTTCGCTTGCGGAGATAATAGAGTTTTGCACGCCTTGTTTTGCCGCTTCGAGTCGGCCGAATATCAATTACGTTCGGCGAATGAAGCGGAAAAATTCGCTCTACCCCCTCGTTATCCACGATGCGCCGCACCGTGAAGGTTTCATTGATTCCGCGACCTTTGCGGGCGATTACTGTGCCGCTAAATACCTGTACACGCTCCTTATCGCCTTCTTTGATTCTGCAACGCACATCTACAATATCGCCTATTTCAAAATGCGGTATTTTTTTCTTCAGGCTCTTGCTTTCAACAGCATCCAGCATTTGCGTTTTCACTGGTTTTTCCTTATTTTATTTCTAATTAAAAATTCAATTCTGTATCTGGTTCTAAGATATTCTCAACTCCAATGGGAAACACTGAATTCTACTTAATTTTATGTTTGGAGCAAGGATTTTTTATTATATTTTCTCTTTTCTGTTGTTTAATAAGTCCGGTCGCTGCTTTTTTGTTCTTTCCAGTGCCTGCTGGCGCCGCCACTCGGCAATTTTACCGTGGTCGCCGCTTAAAAGAATATCGGGCACTTTCATACCGCGAAAAACCTCAGGCCTTGTATATTGCGGATACTCCAAACCGCCATCGGCCGAGTCGCTAAATGAATCGTCTTTTGGTGAATCTTCATCACCCAGGGCGCCCGGCAGCAGTCTAACCACTGCATCAATGACTACCATAGCTGCCGGTTCTCCGCCGGAGAGAACATAGTCTCCCACCGAGATTTGCTCGGCCCCCAGGCCTATGCGGATTCGCTCATCGAATCCTTCATACCTGCCGACAATTAAAATAAGCCGTTTTTCCTTGCTTAATTCGGCTGCCTTTGCCTGGTTGAATTTCTGTCCCTGTGGTGTAAGCAAAATGACGCGGCTTTTTTCTGCTGATAGCTTCTCCACATACTCGAAGCAATCGAAAATCGGGCCCGTCATCATAACCATACCCGGCCCGCCGCCATACGGTTTGTCATCAACCTTCTTGTATTTGTCAGTGGCGAAATCTCTTATATTGGTGAGAACGATGTTAACTATGCCCGCTTCCTGCGCCCTCTTTAATATCGAGTGACGCAGAGGTGATTCGAACATCTCCGGGAAAAGCGTAAGGACATCAATTTTCATCAGTCTTGTCTATCTTCTTCACTCGAGCCGGTTTCTTTTTCTTCTTTTCTTCTTTCGTTTCCGGTTTAGTCTCAGCTTTTGCTTTAACCTCAGCTTCATCTTTTTTACCTTTAGCTGCTGTCTTGGTTTCTACCTTAGCTTCTTTAACGGCACCTTCTTTGACTTCCGGTTCGGGTTTGGCCTTTTTCTTAGCTTTGGCTTTTGGTTCAGCCGCCGCTTCGACCTCAACCTTTTTTTCTACAGCTTCGGGTGCTTTCACTTCGGGTTTTGCCTCAGCTTTGGCCTCAACTGCCTCTTTAGCTTTGGTTTCCTCCGGCTTGACCTCAGCCTCAACCTTTCCTTCTACCGCTTTAGCTGCCTCAGTTTTCGCTTTGGCTTCTTCTTCGGTTTTTGCCTTGGCTTTCTCTTCGGCCTCGGCGGCCGCTTTTTCTGCGGCAATTCGTTCGGCTTTTGTGAACAGCTTGCCTTTGGCACGGGCTATGGCCCTGGCCTTCGCTCGACGCGCCGACTTCTCTTCGGCATATTTGGTTTTGATGCCTTCCCGAAGCAGAATCTGCGAAACCGTATCAGATGGTATTGCCCCTTTGTCGAGCCAGTACTTTATCCGTTCTGTGTTGAGCACAACCTGTTTGGATTCATCTTTTTCAATCGGGTCGTAATGTCCAAGTTTTTCAATGACTCTCCCGTCCCGTGGCACGCGCGATTCAACCGCATTGATTCTGAAGAACGGCCGATGCCGCCTTCCCATTCTCGTCATTCTCAACTTTACCGACATAATGTTTTCCTTTCATTACCTGTTATAATCAATTCTCGCGATTCGCAAAAAGCGGGTCACGAAACACGTTTGCAATGTAAAGCATAACCATTAATAAAAATTGCCAGATTCGCCGGGTCAATCCGAGCATCTGCTGCGATTTTTTGTATCTGCTCATCAGTTAGACCGTCGACTTTTTCTTTTTCGCCCTGTGTCATTATTGCTACTGCTTTTTTCAACTCTTCTAATTCCTTTGCGCTCGGTGCCGCCAGCATCGCCAGCTCGCTGCCGCCTTCAATATCCGCAAACTGGCTTCTTATCATCTTACCGTATTCGCTGCCGGCAAACCTGGCTACTTTTTCCAGGTATTGCTCAATTGATATATTCTGTTTTACCGCCGTTTTCTTTTTCCTTTTCGAAGAACTGTTCTTTTTCGTTTTGAACGTTGTTTTATTTTCCTGCCCGATGCCATAGCGGTACTTAGCGTATTCATATTAAGTCCGCCGCTCAGCAAACTCTTAAGCCCGCCGAAGGCCCCCCCGCTAAGTGCCTTGAGCATATCCCTGCTGCGCTTAAATGTCTTCACCAGGCCGGAGACGTCATTAACTTCCACGCCTGCCCCGCCGGCGATTCGTCTTCGCCGCGGCGAGTCTATTATCTCCGGCTGGCGTCTCTCGGCAAGTGTCATCGAATGCACAATTCCTTCCATTCTTCGCAGTTCGCCGTCGTCGAAGTCAAAATCCCCCAGTTGACTGCCCATCCCAGGCATCATTTTGAGCATATCTTTCATACCGCCCATTTTCTTGACGGCCTGCATCTGCTTTAGAAAATCATCGAAGCCGAAGCTGCCCTTGGCCATTTTCTTTTGCAGCTTCTCTGTTTCTTCAGCTTCGAACTGTTCCTGGGCCTTCTCCACCAGCGTTACAACGTCGCCCATACCAAGAATCCTGCCGGCCATTCGGTCAGGGTAAAATTCTTCAAGTTTGTCCGTCTTTTCGCCTACCCCGACGAACTTAATGGGCTTGCCGGTCACCGCCTTTACGCTCAGCGCAGCTCCGCCGCGAGCATCACCATCAAGTTTCGTGAGGATAACACCATCAAGCTCCAGCCGTTCGTTGAACTCTTTAGCTGAATTGACGGCGTCTTGGCCGGTCATCGCATCGCAGACTAAGTAAATCTGGTGCGGATTGACCGCCTTTGCTACCTCGGCCACCTCGGTCATCATCTCTTCGTCTATATGCAGCCGACCCGCTGTGTCGAGAACCGCTACATCGAAACCATTTTTCTGGGCGTGCTTTACAGCATTTTTTGCAACCTTGACCGAATTCTTGCTCTCTTCGCTGTAAACTTCCGTTTGTATCTGCTGGCCTAAAATGACTAACTGTTCGATGGCGGCCGGCCTGCGAAGGTCGTCGGCTACCAGAAGCGGCCTTCTGCCCTTGGCAACCAGGTATTTGGCTAACTTTGCGGCGGTGGTGGTCTTACCGCCGCCCTGAAGCCCGGCCAGCATAATTATCGTAGGGCCGGGAGAGACAAAGTAGATTTTACTATCGACCGGCCCCATCAGCTCGGTCAGTTTATCGCTGACGATTTTTATCATAACCTGACTGGGGTGAAGACTCTTTATCACCTCAGCGCCGATGGCAGCTTCCGTAACGTCTTTGCAGAATTTCTTTACCACATCATAATGGACATCCGCTTCCAGAAGTGCCTTGCGGACATCGCGCATAGCGTCTGAGATATTGGCTTCGGTGATTCTGCCCCGGCCGGACAGCGACCGGAAAACCGAGTTAAATTTTTCTGTTAATGACTCAAACACAGCTTTTACCTGTAATTTCTGCTATTTACCTTTTACTTGAAGAAGTATTTCAGCGCAAAATCCCTGAAGCAAACTGAGAATTGTAAAGCAGTTAAGACCCTTTTGCAAGGACAAAATCCGCTCCGCCCTACCCCTCTGTACGGGCGGACCTGTGTGTCCGCCCTTGCGGGTTTATTTCTTTTGTCATTCCTGTGAAAACAGGAATCCACTTCACCCCATACCGCCGACTCCTCGGCGGTGTATTTAGCCCACGGCTCCGCCGTGGGTTGCAGGCGCGAGGATTGCTTTATATTTTCCCGTTGAAACATCGCAATTCCCGGGTAAAATGGGGCGGTGAATCTTTTGGCATTTTTGCGGGAGATAACAATGGCAGAGAACGTTCTGTATTGCGGCGACCTTGAACAATTACAAAAACTTGAGTTAATATTATGACAAAACACAAAATTATAATAGGCGATTCAAGACAAATGACTGAAATAGATGATAAATCTATTCAGCTTATTATAACTTCGCCTCCTTATTGGCAATTAAAAGATTATGGCAACGGCAGTCAGATAGGTTTTGACGATACTTACGAAAATTATATAAACAATCTTAACATCGTATGGAACGAGTGTTTCCGAGCTCTTGAGGATGGATGCCGGTTATGTATAAATATCGGCGACCAGTTTGCGCGGTCAGTTTATTATGGCAGATATAAAATAATTCCTATTCGTACTGAAATAATCAAATTTTGTGAAACAATCGGGTTCGATTATATGGGGGCTGTTATTTGGCAAAAGGTTACAACCTGTAACACTACCGGCGGTGCTACGATTATGGGCTCTTTCCCGTATCCGCGAAATGGCATTATCAAAATTGATTATGAATTCATTCTGATTTTTAAAAAGCCCGGTGTCTGCAAAGCGGTGCCAAGAGATATCAAGGACAAATCAAAACTGACCACCGAAGAATGGAATCAGTATTTTGTCGGCCATTGGAATATCCCCGGCGAAAAACAAAATGGCCATTTGGCAATGTTTCCGGAAGAAATTCCCCGCCGGCTTATTAAAATGTTTAGTTTCATCGGCGATACAATATTGGACCCGTTTGTCGGAAGCGGGACAACGTCTCTGGCAGCAAAAAACCTCGAAAGAAATTCGATAGGATATGAAATAAACTCCGGTTTTCTTCCTGTCATCAAAGAAAAACTTGGTTTAAAAGAAAAGGGATTTTTTGATAAGCTTAACATCGAACTTGCACAAAACAGAGAGGATGAAATTGACTGGAAAGAAGAAATAAATAAACTGCCTTACGTTTTTAAAGACCCTGTAAAATTCGACAAAAAAATCGACCCTCGGAAATTGCAGTTTGGTTCTAAAATTAACGGCGATAGCCGGAAAAGACAGGATTATCATAGTGTAAAAAAAGTTATTTCTCCTACAGAACTTGAACTTGATGACGGCCTGAAAATTCGCCTGATAGGTGTAAAGGAAAAAGCTGAAAAGAAAGCCCAAGCCATTGAATTTTTACAGTCGAAGACAAAAGGTCAGAAAGTTTTTATGAAATTCGGCCATACGAAACATGACAGCCAAAATAACCTGTTGTGTTATTTGTACTTACAGAATAAAACTTTTATTAACCGCCATCTGCTTAAACAAGGCTTTGTGGAAGCAGATAAAAGTGCCCGGCTTAACTAAGTTTTTGAAGAGAATTTCAAATGCCGAAAGAATGGATACTAAACGGCGCAAATATGCGATGGGGACTTACACGCAAGAATAAAGTCGGCCCTGTCGCTGAGCATATAAGAAAATGTGCCCCGAAAACAGTAGAAGAATGGGAGCAATATTATTATTCAAACGTATATGCTCGGGAACATTTAGAGCAGCTTGGCAGGACACTGTTTATAAAAGTGACAGAAATTTGCCAAGCTGAGATAGAAAGCGTCACCGAACAGGATTGTATTAACTTTTTAATTGACCTTGTTATTTCGAGAACATTCGATGGTTACAAATCTGAAATTCAAACTATTTATGGCCGTCTCGAAAAAGAATTAGGAGTGAAGATACTCCCCGCACCTGATGAATGGGATAGAGGTTATAACGTTGATTTCTATATTGATGTCAAAGGAAACTACGTCGGCTTACAAACTAAACCAGCCGGCCATGCTTATATTACACAAATAATAAATGAGCTCGAATTCCAAAAAAATGCACATGAGAAATTCACAAAAAAATATGGGGGTAAAGTTTTTTACATTATTTCGATAACCGAAGGAAAAAACAAGATCATTCACAATCCTCAAATTATTCCTGAAATTCAGCAGGAAATAAAACGATTAAGCGAAAATTGATTTGTAGTAGTTACTATTTCGTCTGAAAAATCCCCCAATCCGTCCACGTCAAATTTTTGCTTGTGCTGCCTTCTGCTCGGATAATGTTTTCTACTGCTCACCTGCTCCACAATTTTGCATTTTACATTTTGGTTTTTAAATTTCCTCTACGGCCTCCGGCAACTACAGCAATTTTCCGTTGACTTTTGCCCGAAATTTGGTATAATACTCACCAGTCCTTTAGGGACGACAAACCGCCCCGCAGGGCAAGGTTCCAGGTCCAGCCGGCCCCCAAGGGGGTCCAGTCATTTGTTTAATGTTCAATTTGTTTTGAATTTGGTTTATTTGGATTTTGAGATTGTTTCGGATTTCGATATTAGAATTTCGAATTTCTCGCTTGTCTATACCTTCGTCAGAAACCCCGATCAATCAAAAGCGAGCAATTATGCGAAACGAACCCAATTTCCAAAAAGCCGAAACTAGTTGTAAACACAGTAATAACAATGACTACGAACAATGAACTACGAACAACCAACTATCAAAAACGAACCCAAACAAACCCAATTCTTGTCCCGAGCGAAGTCGAGGGATCTATTAAAACAACTACCTGCCCTATGGCAGGGGGGTTAGACGTTCCAGCTCTTGGAGTTCTTAATGAATTTGTTTTGCACTATTATGCCGATAAAGGTAGGGGCCAGCAGCAATACCGGCACAAACCAATGGTGACTGTAGAGCATCGCCTTTATGGTTTCAGTCGGCGGCTCCTGGATACTCTCGTAGTGGTGGAGCAGGGCCAGCATACCTGTTACGATAAGGATGCCACCGCCGAGACTCGTAAAGAGCATAACGGCGATCTTGAAAATAATGAACGAAATCATACCACCGGCAACAATGCCTATAATGGCACCTGCCAGTATGTATTCTTCCGGCAGCTCGCAAGCGTACCAAATGCCGCCAGCCAGGATTCCGCCCGCAATAGCTCCCAATATACTGACCGCCCACCGCATCAAAGGAACCGAGATGCCCGCCAAAAGAGAAAGACCAACTACGCCGCCCAAAATTTGCAAATCAAATCGAGCGCCGATTTTGATACCGGCAAATAAACCCACAAGACCAAAGCAAATGACAACCAGAACTTTGAAAATACGCCAGCCGTAAAGCAGGTACACCACCCCAAATGAAATGGCAAGAACCGCCTGCAGCCACGACAGCGTTGTCACCTGCTCCCAGACCGAATCAAGAATAATTTGCATACTAACAACCGGCCCGGCTGAGCTTTCTGCTGTCTGTGCGAGAATTGTTAAATGCTCCATCATTTTTCTCCTTAGCCTTCTTTGCGATTCTTTCACAAAATAGAGTTCCGGTTATATATTTCGCCAGTCCGTTGATGTTTTCTCCGGCTCTGTTCTGTCTTTATTCGTTTTCTTTTTTCTTATCAACTTTACTACAGTGCGTTGACAGAGTAATAGTTGCTCAGCTGCCCCGAGGGCGGTCATCGCTGCAAAAACACACAGATAAAATGATTGGTTTTGACAAATCCTGCTGATAGGTGCAGCACCTTTATACAATAACAGCAAAATCATCCCTGCAAAAATGAGCATTGCCCCCAGAGCCGCGCAACAAAAAGCCGAAGCGAAACGCCAATGGTAAAGTCCAGCCGTCATAAAAATTACCGCCAGTGCTGCTATTATTGCCAGACTATACACCGGCATCTGTAAGAGAATCCGCTTTATCTCGGTGATAAAATCAGCTGTGTACGCTTTCAGTATTTCTACACTTTGTTGAATGTCGAAGGCCTTGTCTCTTTGTATCTCGTGTCGGCCTATCGGGGTCGCTCCTGCTGTGTTTTCAATGTAAGGCCTGGCCAAAACAGCAAAGCCAAAAGCTGCCATCAGAACACCTGTTAGTATTGTGATGAATATCTTCTCAAACGTTATTGCGATAACTGCGGTGATAGCTGCCAGGGCCATCGCTGGCACAGTATTTCGGGCGGTTATAAAAAATCCACAAATACCGCCGCTGACAGCACCCACAATTGCGACCAAAGTTCTTCTAAACCCCAGCCCGCCGAGCCAGACAAACAGCCCAAGCAGAACGGCTGCTAATCCAGGGCCGACTAAAACTATTGGATTGAATCGTACCGCTGTTTGTTCTAAATATTGGGCAATTTCAAGCATTGGTTACCGGTAACTGGTTACTGGCAATTGGTTACTATTTAACCGCATCGACAGCAGCTCTTAACATCTCTATATCTGTCCTCTGCCTTACCATTTATCGGCCTGTCGGCACGATTTTCGTTAAATAGATGGAATGTTTTGCCTCCTCTGCTTTGGATACGGGCAAAATGACTCAATAATACGGATATTGAGTGTCAAATGCCGAATACCGGGATGACAAGAGATACAGGTGTAAACTGCTGAAAAACACCAGTTTACCTCCGCGATACGCACGACATAATACCGCCTTAATGCGGATGAGAGGAGTCGAACCTCCACGCCCCGAGGGGCACAGGCACCTGAAGCCTGCGCGTCTGCCAATTCCGCCACATCCGCGGCAACTGTCCATATTAGACTGCTTTAGCCGCCCAGTCAAGATTTTGCCCTAATGTTGAGCAGGAAAAAAGCAAAACTGAAATGAAATAATCACGATGGACGCCGCTGCAGCAGCTTATGCGGTAGCGGCAGCCTCACCTTTTCGGCTCTTTGTTGGTAAGCGGCTCTCAAAACGCATCTTGGCCTCGCCGATAAGGTAAAAGCTACCCGTAATGCAAATCAAATCCTCTTTGCTTACTGCGCTTCTTGCAAGTTGCAGCGCTTCACCAAGATTCACGGAGCTCTGGCACATCTTGCCGTATATCTCGGTATACATTTCCGCCAAATCTTCCGGCGGCATCGCTTTCGCCGAGTTGCTGCGCGTAAATATCACCTTATCTGCCCCGTATCGTAATTTATCCAGCATCCCCGCAACGTCTTTATCATTGTTACAGCCAAAGATCATCACCATAGAATCATAAGGAATATTCTGGCCTATTGCGCGTATCAGGGCCTGGATGCTTGCGGCATTGTGAGCGGCATCAATCATAATTCTCGGGTCATTGCAAATCATCTCCATTCGGCCGGCTAACCAGACGTTACCCAGTCCTTCAACCGCCTTTTCATTATCTATTTCGTAGCCGCTCGATTTAAGTTTATCCAGCATAGCCAGGGCCAAACCACAGTTGATGGCCTGATGTTTGCCGTGCAGAGGCACACGCAGGTGTTCGAATTTACTCGTCGGTGTTGTAAGGCAGATTCTCGTATGAGGCCCGTGCTCCCGTGAAGTTTCAAATCGATACGAGAAATCGATATCTTTGCCCGTAACACTAAGCGGCGCTTTAACTGCTGTTGCATGCGATTTTAGAACGTGCATCGCTTCCGGCTCCTGTTGAACACTGACAATCGGAACGCCGCGCTTGAAAACGCCCGCCTTCTCCTTGGCGATACTGTCAAGAGTTTTGCCAAGCTGATGTTGATGGTCAATGCTCAAACTCGTTATGCCCACGACTTCGGGACGAATCACGTTGGTGCTGTCCAGTCTGCCCCCTAAACCGGTTTCAATTACGGCAATGTCGGTCTTTGAATCCGCAAAATGCATAAACGCCAGCGCCGTCATAATCTCGAAGAAGGTAGGGACATCCATCTTTGACATCTTCTCAACCGGGGCATAAATGCGGTTCAGCAGGCCGAGCATTTCCCGCTCGCTAATCATTTTGGAATTGACTGCAATTCGCTCATGAATGTGTACCACGTGCGGTGAGGTGTACAATCCAACGTTGTAATTGTTTGCTTCGAGCATCTTCGCCAGCATCGTCGCTGTTGAGCCTTTACCTTTTGTGCCGGCTATATGGACTGTAGCGATTTTCTTATGTGGTTTGCCTACTAAGGAGAGCAGCTTTTCCATCCTATCGAGGCTGAATGTCGTAACGTTGTAGCGCAGAGCTGTTTCCTTTTCGTAATCTGTCCGCGCATAAAGATACTTCATAGCCGCCTTATAACTCTTAAAGGCCTTTTTGCTCTTGACCTTCGCTACTCTGGATGCACCTTTTTTGGCCTGTTTCTTCCGAGTTGTTTTTGTTGATTTCACCATAAAACATTCATTATAGCAGTTGAGAGTGCCTCGGTCAACGCTAAGGTGTGAAAATGGCCGAAAACCCGTAAAATCAGCAGCTTAATGCTGGCGGGCAATCACGTAACATACTCTCGACAAAGAGGTTACAGAAAAAAGCTAACTTTACGCTCATTATCATTCCAAGAGCTGCCTCCATCAGCAAAGTTAAATATGTAATTAGAGTTGGTTATAATAGAGCGTTTTCCATCGCAGATTTATACTTCATTTACTACTATTATTTGGTGTTTCTTGTTCGATATTCCTTATTGTCATTCCCGCGCAAGTTTTTTTGCAAATGCGAAAGAATTTCAATCAAAAGTGCAGATTTTCGCATCAAACGCGCAAGTCCGTGTAAGAAACATTCGAAAATATTTGAAAACGTTTGAAAACTATATGGAAACGTTCGAAAACCATATAGAAATATTCGAAAACTGTATGGAAATATTCAAAAGTTGTATAGAAACGTTCAAAAATATTCACGTATTTTGTAATTGGTGAATGGTTAAATGGTGAATGGGAAGGTGGGGGGAGTTCATAGAAAAAACCAGCCACAAGTTACCTAGATTAACAGAGATTTTTTGCCGCTGGGGCTTTTATGGTGGTGTTAAAGTAGGTAAGCAAAAACATTATCGGACGTTGCAGAAGTGAGAGAGGAGTGTACAGAGAGAGGGAAATAGAGTGTGGCGGAAAGAGTATGCAGGAGAAGAAGATAGGAATGACTGGGGGGAGGGGGTAATGTAAGGAGAGGGAGGGAGTGGAGGTGTAGCTGGCAAGGCGGTGGTGGGGTGGAGGTCGAGGTAGGAGTAGAAGAGTATCGCCGGAGGGTGGTATGGTGGTGTTAAAATAGGTAAGCAAAAACATTATCGGACGTTGGCACGAGGGAGAGGAGGAGGTATAGTAGGGAGGAAGAGGTAGAAGGGATATAGAGAGAAAGGGAGTATGCAAAAGAAGGTAGGAGTAATGTTGCGGAAGAGAGAGAGAGGAGGAAGGGTAGGAGCAGAGAAGGAGCTACGTTTTTGATTGAAATTTCTGCGCAGATTAAAAAAGACCTGTTGCTGACTCCCCGGATGATTGTTATAACCACATTTTGAAAGGAGACTGGTGCCGAATGGAATCGCGAATTATCCAACTAACCTCCGCAGCTTTGAATCACGGCAATCTGAATATACGGCCGTGCGGCCTTGATTTTTTCCCTGACGGTATCCTTGGCGGCTCGACTAAAGCTAACCCCGGTACTCAAATCACAATTAAAGCAGATGGCCTTCCCTCTCCTATTAAAACAGATATTCCTACCGACAAAATTACGGGAAAACCACGTTGGCTTTTTCGAGAACGCTCTTGGGTTAAAACTTTCGTTCGTATACATAAGTTAGCTGAAGGAGATTTGGTAATTATAAGAAAAGTTGGGAACCGAGCTTATTCGATTGCCCCGGGCAAATCTCGTGCTTTGGATTTGCCTCTGAATCAGCAAATTCACTCTCCATTTAGATATGCAGGCGGTAAGTATTATGCTCGCAAATTGATCCTCGAACATATACCAGAACACTCTTGCTACGTAGAGCCGTTTGCTGGTGGTGCTTCAATTTTTTTTGCTAAGCGAAAGAGTCGAAAAAATTGGCTTAATGATATTGATGAAGATCTAATGAGTTGTCTTATAATTATCCGTGATTATCCTGAGAGTCTCATAGATAGATTGAAAGATGAAAAAGCTACAAAGGAAAGGCATGCTTGGTATAAAAATTTATATAAACCCGAAACAAACATAGATCGTGCTGTGAGGTGGTTTTATCTTAACCGTACTTCTTATTCAGGCATAATGTTCATGAAAAATTGCTACTGGGGATATCATGATAAATACAGTAT
>Ga0315543_1000977_pt1 | contig 32660 bp, 27 predicted proteins | sample SalMarSW160210MG_2_FD_203098 | JGI IMG/M metagenome (GOLD analysis project Ga0315543, IMG submission 203098) | Salt marsh sediment microbial communities from the Plum Island Ecosystem LTER, Massachusetts, United States - Salt Marsh Sediment SW1601-210 ... | reverse complement strand
TGATGCCTTCCTCGAGGCACTGCTGCGGGAGATAAAAGGGCGAGGCGAAGAGGTCTTCCCGCTGACGGAGAACGAGCGCCTGTGCCGCTACTGCGTGTACCGCTCGCTGTGCCGTGAGGATGTGCAAGCCGGAGTGCTGGCCGAGCTGGAGGAGGTAGAGCGCATTGAGGCCGGCTTGGAAGAGATTGACCTGGAGAGCATTGCGCCCATTCCTTTTTGAGGGGGCGTAGGTCTTACCGCAGAGACCGCAGCCTCGCCAAAGAGAAGGCGAGACGCTTCGCAGAGAACGCAGAGGGATCAAAAACCTCAGCGCCCTCTGCCGTAAAATGAGGTCGGTATGAAGTGGTTGGAGCCGCAACCGGTGGACGTTCCGGCTGAACTGCAGGCTGCTGTGGGGGGGCATGCCCTGGTGGCGCAGGCGCTGGTGAGCCGGGGCCTGCTGACGCCCCAGGCAGCGCTCGCCTTCCTCGACCCTGAGCACTACGAGCCGAGCCCACCCCTGGAATTGCCCGACATGGGTCTGGCCGTAGAGCGGCTCCAGGGAGCCATTGCTCGTGGCGAGCGGATCCTGGTGTGGGGCGACTTTGACGTGGATGGCCTAACGGCCACGGCCCTGCTGGTGGAGGCACTGCGCGAACTGGGTGGTTTGGTGGAATGGTATATCCCCGACCGCCGCACAGAGTCACACGGCGTGCACTGGCGGTCTCTGCAGCCTTTCTTGGGGCGTGGCGTGCGCGTGCTGCTGACGTGCGACACAGGCATCTCTGCGCATGAGCCCATTGCCCTGGCGCGTCACATGGGCCTGGACGTGCTGATCACAGACCACCATGCGTTGCCTCCCACGCTGCCCAAAGCTCAGGCCATCATCAATCCCAACCGCCTGCCGCAGGACCACCCGCTGCACGACCTATCCGGCGTGGGCGTAGCGTTCAAGTTGGCACAGGCGCTGGGCGTGACGGAACGCGGGCTGGATCTGGTGGCCTTGGGCCTCGTGGCGGACGTAGTGCCGCAGCGTGGCGACGTGCGTTACCTGCTACAGCGCGGCCTGCAAGCGCTGCGCTGTGGGGCGCGCGTAGGCCTGCAGGCGCTGCTGGAAGTGGCTGAGATAAGCCCTGCAACTCTGGATGAGGACCACATCAGCTATGCCGTGGCTCCACGTCTGAATGCTCTGGGCCGCCTGGCCCAAGCCTCGGCGGGTGTGGAGCTTTTTCTGACCCAGGACCTGGTGCGCGCGCGTACCATTGCTGCTGAGATGGAGGCGCTGAACGTACGCCGCCGCTTTCTCAGCCGTCAGGTCACGGCGGCAGCGCAGGGGCAGGTGGAGCGGGACCGTTCGCTGGTTTCCAGCCCCGTGCTCGTGCTTGCGCACCCCAATTGGCCGGGAGGAGTACTAGGCATTGCCGCCAGCCGCCTGGTAGAACGCTACTACCGGCCTGTAGTGCTGATTGCCACCCCGCCTGGTGAAGCAGCGCGCGGTTCGGCGCGTTCAGTACCGGGGGTGGACATCCGCGCCGCCTTAGCTGCGCACCACGACTTGCTGGGCAGCTACGGCGGGCATCCTATGGCTGCCGGCTTTTCCATCGCTGCAGAGCGCATCCCTGAATTGCGAAGTGCCTTGACGCAGACGGTGGCCAAGTTGGTGGGTGAGGTGCCTCCCGAACCGGAGCTGGCCGTCGAAGCCTACTTCTCGCTGCCCGAATTGACCCTCGATCTGCTGGACGAAATCTCGCGACTGGCGCCTTTCGGTGCGGGCAATCCGCCGCTGTGCCTGGCCACGCGGCGCGTGCGCGTGACAGAAAAGCGCACCATCGGCCGCACGAGCGAACACCGTCGCCTGGAGTTGCAAGACGAGGAGGGAAACACGCAGCAGGCACTGTGGTGGCACAGTGCCGATTTGCCCGTGCCAGAGGGCGTCTTTGACCTGGCTTACGTGCTGCGTGCCAGCGATTTTCGCGGTGAGCGCCGCCTGCAGTTGCAGTGGGTGGACGCGCGACTGGTGGAGAGGCCGGTGGTGGAGGTCGAAGCGCCGCTTGCGGTGCCGAACGTGGCTGATTACCGGGCGGCGTTGGACCCACTGGCTGCGCTGCAGGCGCTGTGGGAGGAGAGCGGTATGCAGCTCTGGGCGGAAGCCGCTGCCGTGACAGGCTTTGCGGCGCGTGGGAGGGATGAATTGCAGCCCGGATCAGCTCTGGTGGTGTGGACTATTCCGCCTGGGCCGCGCGTGTTGGAGCAAGCGCTGGACCGCGTGAAGCCGGAGCAGGTCTACCTGTTCGCCATAGACCCAGAGCTGGATGCGATGGATGCCTTTCTGCGGCGCTTGACAGGGCTGGTCAAGCACGCGCTGAGCGCCTATGACGGGCGGTTGGAGTGGGAGGCGCTGGCGGCGGCCCTGGCCCACCGCGTGTGCACGGTGCGGGCTGGCGTGCGCTGGCTGATGGCTCGCGGGCTAGCGTCACCTCTTGAAGAGCGGGATGATGCCATCATCGTCGAGGGCGGCGGCGTGAGGGATGAGGGCGCGGAGCGAATCACACGGCGCGAAGTGGAGGAGTTGCTGCGCGAGACGGCGGCGTACCGGGCGCATTTCTGTCAAGCGGATGCGAAGAGACTGGTTGCCAGTTACCGGTTGGCAGTTGGTGGTGCCATCCACGAATAGGTTGCACGAATACACGAATGCGCTGAGGCACGTCGATTGGCGCATTCGCCGCGAAGACCCGGCTACAGTGGGGTGACGCCGTTCGCGGATGGCCAGATCACCGGGGTGCGAAGGTTGCCAGGAGCAGTCTGTCCGTTGTGCCGCAGACCTTCCGTTGGCGATTCCCCAAGTGATTTGCGTTCTTTGTGTCTTCATGTCTTTGTGGTAGTATAAGGCGAGTCAGCAGCGGATGGCAAAGCCCGTATGCGGACCAGCACCGCCAACTGCCTCGTCGTTGCGAGGCGAACGGCCAATCGGTAACCGGGAACCGGCAACTGGTAACCGACAACCGTGGAGGAGAGAATGGCACACAAATACATCGTTGGTGTGGACCTGGGCGGCACACAGATAAGGGCTTGCCTGACAAACGCGGAAGGGAACATTCTGCGGCAGACACGGCAGCCTACGCTGGCGCGCGAGGGGCCGCAGGCCGTGCTGGGACGCATGAAAGAGGCCATCCAGCAGGTGCTGGGCGACACAGAGCGGGAGGCAGTGCTGGGCATTGGCATCGGCTCGCCTGGTCCGCTTGATCCGCGTACGGGTGTAATCATCACGGCGCCCAACTTGCCGGGGTGGGACAACGTACCGCTGCGTGACATAATGTCAGAGGAGTTCAAACTGGCTGTCTGTGTGGGCAACGATGCGAACGTGGCTGGCCTGGCCGAATACCGCTTTGGGGCGGGGCGCGGTTGCTCCGACGTCGTTTACCTGACCATCAGCACAGGCATCGGTGGGGGTGTCATTTGTGGGGGGCAGTTGCTGCTGGGCGCACATGGCCTGGCCGGTGAACTGGGCCACATGACGGTGGAACCCACGGGGCCGGGCTGCAATTGCGGTAACGTCGGCTGCCTGGAGGTGATGGCCTCTGGCCCAGCTATCACGCGCCACGCCGCGGAGCTGATCCGCCAAGGGCAAGGCTCGTCGCTGTCCGAGGTGCTGCAAAGCGGCGCGGAGCTCACGGCAGAGATGGTGGGCAAAGCGGCGCAGCAAGGGGATGAGGTGGCGCTGCGAGCTGTTGAGCGTGCGGCACATTACCTGGGCATTGGCGTGGTGGGCCTGATCCACATCTTTGACCCAAACGTAGTCATCCTGGGCGGTGGGGTGAGCAAGCTGGGGGCCTTGCTCTTCGGCCCCGTGCGTGCACTGGTGCGTGAGCGGGCCATCACGCCTGTGCAGCGCGAGACGCCTATTGTGCCTGCGGCGCTGGGAGATCAGGTGGGGCTGCTGGGTGGGGTAGCTCTGATGATGAGCTCATCTACAGACCCAGTCGCCATCACCAGTAATCTGCCTGGTTCATAGTGGCGACGCAAGTCGCCTTTCGCGCTCGTAGGCTGACTGAAGTCGCTACTACAAGGTCTTAGAGGTAGCAATGGGTAAGGAAACGCAAAAGAAGACAGTAGTTGCGGGATCTCTGGGCGAATGTGTCCACGTTGCAGGTGTGATGAACTTTTTGCGGCTGGCAGAAGCTGCCGGCTGGCGCACCATATTCCTGGGGCCCGCGGTGCCTATCGAGACCTTTGTTGAGGTGGCGGCCCGCGAAAACGCCGATTTGATAGGGGTCTCTTACCGGTTGACGCCGGACAATGGCGAACGGCTGTTAGGCGAATTCGCAGAAGCCGCTGATGATTTGCGAACGGAGGGCGTGCGCTTTGTCTTTGGTGGTACGCCGCCGGTAGCAGAGCGGGCCTCCTCTATCGGTTTCTTCGAGCGTGTGTTCGATGGGAGCGAGCCGGAGGAAGTTGTGCTGGCTTATCTGAAAGGCCAACCGGTTGGTGAGCTGTCAGAAGAGGATTTCCCCCAGAGCAGTGTCGCCCGCATCAACTGGAAGAAGCCCTATCCGCTATTGCGCCACCACTTTGGCCTGCCAACCATGGAGGCCACGCTGGCTGGCGTTGCCCGGATTGCGGAGGCACGTGTGCTGGACGTGGTCTCTCTGGGCGTGGACCAGGATGGTCAGGAGAATTTCTTCCACCCGGAGCGCCAGGACCCCCGCCAACGGGGCGCGGGCGGGGTGCCTGTGCGCAGTCCCGAGGATTTTCGTGCCCTATATGCTGCCAGCCGCCGCGGCAACTATCCTCTCATGCGTACCTATTCGGGCACTGACGACTTTCTTCGTCTGGCTGAGATGTACGTGGAGACGATCAACATAGCCTGGTGTGCTATTCCTATCTTCTGGTTCAACCAGATGGATGGACGCGGCCCCTGGGATCTGGAGGGCTCTATCCGCGAGCACCAGAAAGTGATGGCTTGGTACGGAGAGCATGGCATCCCGGTAGAACTGAACGAGCCCCATCACTGGGTATTGCGTGATGCACCAGATGTGATCTTTGTGGCCTCTGCCTATCTGTCAGCTTACAATGCCCGCGCTTTCGGTGTGCGAGATTACATCGCTCAACTGATGTTCAATACTCCACCGGGAGTTTCTGATGCGATGGACTTGGCCAAAATGCTGGCCGCACTGGAGATTGTGGCACCCCTGGATGGGCCGGACTTCCGCATTTGGCGGCAGACACGCACCGGGCTGTTCAGCTACCCTCTAGACATAAACGCGGCTCGAGCTCACCTGGCAGCCAGCGTATACCTTCAGATGGCGCTGCGTCCACATATCGTGCACGTGGTAGCTCATATCGAAGCTCATCATGCCGCTACGGCCGAAGACGTGATTGAGGCGTGTGCAATGGCCCGGCGCAGCATCGAGAATGTGCTGCGCGGCGCGCCGGACATGACCGTTGACCCGGCTGTACAGGCGCGCAAGGAAGAACTCATCCAGGAGGCGCAGGTAACCCTGTCTGCTATCCGCGCTCTCGCTGGGCCAGAAGTATCTGATCCTTTTGTTGACCCGGCTACTCTGGCGCGGGCCGTGACCTGCGGTATCCTCGATGCGCCACACCTGCGCAATAATCGCTATGCGCGGGGTGAAATGGTCATGCGCATTGACGCACGCGGCGCCTGCGTGGCTGTGGAGCCAACCACGGGCCGACCTCTGTCAGAGGAAGAACGCATGGCCCGCCTGGGCATTCGTCGCGTTTGATCGTATTACACCTTGCATGAAATGGGGGGTACTATGAAGAAATCGTCTCGCTATCTTGTCATCGGCGCTGGACACGGTGGCAAGGCTATGGCTGCTCACCTGGCCTTGATGGGTTTTCCCGTTAGCCTATACAATCGGACCGCCGAGCACGTGTCTGCTATCAAAATGCGCAGCGGGATTGATCTTGAGAGCTATGACGGTGGACCACGGGGCTTTGGTCATCTGGCTCTGGTCACCTCGGATATGCGCGAGGCTCTAGCTGAAGCCGATATTGTGATGGTTGTTGTGCCTGCTTCAGCTCACGCCGACATTGCTGCCGCCGCCGCTCCTCACCTGCGCGATGGGCAAATCGTCTTGCTGAATCCGGGCCGGACGGGCGGTGCCCTCGAATTCGTCAAAGTGCTGCGCGACAGTGCCTGCCAGGCCGACGTCAGCGTGGCCGAGGCGGAGACGCTCATATACGCTAGCCGTTCAGAAGGTCCAGCTCAGGCGCGCATTTTTCGCATTAAGGAGGCTGTGCCGATAGCAGCGCTGCCAGCCACGCGCACGACACGGGTGCTGGACGCCCTGGCAGCCGCCTACCCGCGATTCATTGATGGAGTGAGTGTGCTGCACACCAGCCTGAACAACATGGGAGCCATTTTCCACCCTGGGCTGGCCTTGCTGAACGCTGCGCGCATCGAATCTACCAGGGGTGAGTTTGAGTTCTACATTGACGGGGTGACTCCCTCAGTGGCGCGGATACTGGAAGCGCTCGATCGGGAGCGCGTGACGGTTGCCTCGGCAATGGGCATTCGTGCCCGCACGGCCCAAGAATGGCTGAAGATGGCCTATAACGCGTACGGAAACAACTTGTACGAAGCAATCCACAATCAGTCAGGGTACTACGGCATTATGGCCCCGGCCACTTTGCAGCATCGCTATATCACCGAGGATGTGCCCATGAGCCTGGTGCCGATTGCTGCACTTGGACAACGCTATGGCGTATCCGTGCGCGGCATGGACAGCATCATTCGCCTGGCTTGTATCATCCACCAGACCGACTATTGGCGGCGCGGTCGTACGTTGGACAAGCTGGGTATCGAGCAATTAAGCGTGGAAGAGCTAGTGCACTATGTGAATGAGGGACCGGACCCTGGGGACTGAGGAGATAACAGCGCAGAGTGGGAGGGGGCAGAATCCAGCGGCTTCTGTAGGGGTGATTCTGCAACCGAGAGTGGCTGCCTGTGTTGGATACTTGGCATCGTCCTTGGGTGGACAGAATCCTGGTGCTGTGCTACAATTCTCTTGACAACGCATGCCTGGGATGGTAAGGGTCTATTGTCCGGGTTGCAATTCGCATGTCTGAAGGAGGAAGCATCATGGGACTGGGTGACATCTTTAACATTGTGTGGATACTGTTCCTGCTGTCCACTCTGCTGCCTATGTTGAAGCAACGCGCCATAAAGGCACGCCGCCGCATGGTCATAGATGCTATCGAGCGGAAGCGCGGTACGCGCCTGATCACGCTCATCCATCGCCAGGAGACGATGAGCTTTCTGGGCATCCCTATCAGGCGCTACATAGACATCGAAGACTCGGAACGTGTCCTGCGTGCCATACGTCTCACCGATGAAAATGTGCCTATTGGCATTGTGCTGCACACCCCTGGCGGCCTGGTGCTGGCTGCGGAGCAGATTGCCTGTGCGCTCAGCCGTCACAAAGCTGACGTGACTGTCTTCGTCCCGCACTATGCCATGTCTGGTGGCACGCTTGTAGCACTTGCTGCGGATGAGATCGTGATGGACCCCAACGGCGTCCTTGGTCCGGTGGACCCGCAGTTGGCGCTCTCGCAAGGCAACTACTACCCTGCCGCTTCTGTCTTGGCCGCGATGGAGATAGAGAATCCGAATCGCGATGACCAGACACTGATCATGGCTGATATGGCGCGCAAGGCCATTAACCAGGTGCACCACACGGTGTACAGCTTACTGCGCGGCAATAACATGGAGGAAAAGAAAGCGCGCCAGGTAGCCAAGAAGCTCAGCGAGGGCCACTGGACACATGACTATCCCATTTCGGTTGAGGAGGCACGCGAGATGGGCCTGCCGGTCTCCGAGGACATGCCCAAGGAGATCTACGCGCTGATGGACCTCTATCCGCAGGCTGCGCAGCGCCGCCCCTCGGTGGAGTACATTCCCACGCCGTACCGCCCTTCTCCGCCAACCGGTCCCAACCAGGGTGAGCCACAGCGCTAGCAACCCAACCGCGCAGGTTACGTCAGCACGTTAGGTTGGGTGACCTGTGTACAACACGATTAGTGATTGAAGGAAACAACATGCATGTATAGTGAAAAGGTAATGGAACATTTCATGAACCCGCGCAACGTGGGCGAGATTCCCGATGCCGACGGCATCGGCGAAGTGGGCAACCCCGTGTGTGGGGATGTGATGACCGTATACATCAAAGTCAATGATGACCGCATCGAGGCCATCAAGTTCAAGACCTTTGGCTGTGCTGCCGCCATTGCTGTATCCAGCATGGTTACTGAGATGGCCAAGGGCAAAACGTTGGAAGAGGCCAAAAAGATCACCAACAGGACGGTCGCTGGTGGGTTGGATGGCCTGCCACCGCTGAAGATGCACTGCTCGAACCTGGGCGCTGATGCTCTGCACAAAGCCATTGAGGACTATGAGAGTAGGAGTAGTGAGTAGCGAGTTACGAGGCGCGCTTCATCATTGCGATAGGCGCTCCGTCAGGCTCATGGCCCACTCCTGAAGTTGGTTACCGTAGAGCAGGAACAGCACTGCCAGCAGCGCTGAGCCAGCGATGACCACCACCCATTGTGCCGTGCTGAGCCCAGCTGCGTTTGCTCCCAGCCAGCAGGAGACGAGGATGCCGGGGGGACGCCCGGCCAGCACGGCCAACATTAGCGCGGGGATGGGGATAGGGGTCAGTCCGGCCACGAAGCAGACCAGGTCATCGGGCAAGAAGGGCAGCAGGAAGACCAGCACGAAGAAGGACAATGCTCGCCGCTGCGCTCCAGCGTCCAGCCGTACCAGGGTTTGGGGAGGCACCAGACGCTCTACCAGCGGACGACCGTAGGCGCGCGCCAGTGAGAAAGCGATGAGCGACCCCAGCGCCGTGCCCAGTACGCTGTAGAATGTGCCCCAGGCCACGCCGAAGAGATAGCCACTTGCCAGCCCCACCACGTGGCCAGGGATAGGCGCCAATAGCACTTGGGCCATCTGCAGCGCAACCGTCGCCAGCGGCGCCCAGGCTCCCCAACTCCGCACCCACTCGCGCAGACGCACCTGGTCTCCGAACAGCGCCAGGTAGCGCCCATTGTGCGTAGCCAGCAGCCCCAGCAGCGCGATGAGGAGCGCAATCAAGATAAGGGTACATGCCCGAATCTTCATGGTAGACAGTATACGGCATGAATGATGGGAAGGCAAGCAGAGCAGGATGGGAAACGTTGACAATGGCTGGTAGCTGTGCTATTGCACTGACCGCGCGGTGGAGGTGGAAGGGCGCTTTGCATCGAGTGTGTACGGTGCCTATGGCATCGTGTGGGGTGCGTATCTCTGTTCAGCGCGGTCATGCGGGGCTGGGCAGTGATGGCGTGAGGTACCAGGCGTTCGATAAGCTGGTCATCTAACCCTGGCCTTGGCCGTAGGTGTGGGGATAGGTGGCAAGTCAAGTGGGGGGTGATTAGGGCACGCTTTGCGGCTTGAACCGCAGGGTTGAAGGCTACTCTACCTCGTCTCTACGGAGGGCGTTCTCAATGCGTTGCTCCGCCTGGGCTAAGTCAATGTCCAACACTAGCGCGAGCTCGCCCGCGAGTCGGCGCTTGGCATTGGTGACCAGGGCTAGCTCCATGCTGGACATGCTCTTCCTACTTTGCAATGCAACCAAATCGCGGACAACCTGCGCCAGAGAGTCAACGACACCATCTTTCATCAATTCTTGCACGAAAGAGCCCCGCTCTCGGTAGTCCTTGGGGAGTTCCTCAGGCTCTCCGGAAAGGATTTTCAGCGCGTGGTTCATCCTGCGACGGCTGGAAACTCTGCGCAAGTTGGCCTGCTGAGCCGCACTCACCGGCAGGTACACCTTGAGAGCACTGCTCGGAATGTCTATGACATAATAGCTTTCGTGTTCCTCGTCTTCTTTGCCTTGTCGCACCTCAACGACGACTCCGGCCCCGTAGCGGCGATGGACAACTCTTTGTCCAATAGTCAATCGCTCTGTCATTTCTCCCTTCTGTGTCCTGGGTTGGTTCTTGCCTCGTGAGCAGCGCAATGCTAGTGTACCCTTCACCAGTTCTGTCAGACGCTGCAGGAAATGCTTCATTTGTCCACGCTACTGTTAATGTTTCTTGTAGCGGTACACAATGCGGCCTTTTTCCAAGTCATAAGGTGACAGTTCCACTTTGACCTTATCACCGAGTAGGACCTTGATATAGTAGCGGCGCATTCTGCCAGACAGGTAGGCCAGAACCCGTTGACCAGTATCTAGGTCAACGCGGAACATTGCGTTAGGATGGGCCTCGACCACTGTGCCTGTGACTTCAAGCCGCTGTCTCTTTCCTTCCTGTGTCAACGGATTACCACCTCCTTGCCGTATGCGCCTGGGCGTTATTACATGAAAACGCGGCCTTGGCATCTGCGTTGATGGTATCGACAGCCTATGACCGAGCTTCATCTAGCCTTCGCTGTGGACGTTGTGACGTCTTGTCTGTACCGACGTCTCCACAGCTTAGCTAACACGCATGTACCAGCCTCGCGCAAGTCTTTGTCAATTATAGCGCATATTCGCAGTTGCGTCAAATGTCTTGCTGAGGATCCTTCAGATACTGCTTGTAGCAAGTAGACAGAGGTTGGATGCGGTTGCCCAAAGCGGCCTGCGTCAGTTCTTTGACCTTGTCAGCGTTGCCGTTGATCAAGGCTTCAGTCAACTCGCCAAATGTGTACATTGTCCGCTCCTGTGATAGCGTGAATTCAGTTTTTCTTTGCCACAGAATCGGCTTTGAAGGACCTGAGCTATTATAGTGCAATATGATGGAAGAACAAAAGGCACGCAGTGTAACAGTAATTTGACACGTTTCGAAACAGTAGTATAATCATTCCGAAAGGACAACGAAAGCGACTGGGTGAGTACGGCTTTGCCGGCCAAGCTGTTGCGGAAGGAGGCCTGGTTATGTTCGGGCCAAGTGAAAAACGAAGGCTTGCGATTCTCGAGGATCTAGCTAATGCACGTATGGTGCAGGTGTCTAACCTCAGCCGGAAGTTCGGTGTGTCGGAGGTGTCCATCCGCCGCGATCTCGAACACCTGGAAGCGCGCGGGCTGTTGCGTCGTGTGCGGGGCGGAGCCGTCAGTGTCCCCCAGACAATCTTGGAGTGGTCCTTCAACCAGAAGATGCTCATGCATAGAGAGCAAAAACAGCGCATTGGGCGGGCGGCGGCCGCAATGGTGGAGAACGGTGATGTCATTATCATGGACTCTGGAACGACAGTGGTATACGTAGCCCGGCATATCTCGCGTGATATTCTGACCTCGGGACACCTAACAGTCATTACCAGTTCGGTGCCCATTGTGCGTGAACTGGGGTCCTGGAGTGGAGTGCGCTTGATCCTGCTGGGCGGGCTTTACCTGCCACTGCAGGAAGTCGCTGCAGGTCCTCAGACCATTTCTAGTCTGGCCGAGTTGCACGCGGACAAGATGTTCCTTGGTGCAGGGGGGCTGAGTGTAGAAGTAGGAGCCACCACCGCGACCGTGCTCGATGCGGAAGTCGATCGTGCATCAGTCAGGGCCTGTGAGCAGGTGATCGCTGTGATTGACTCCAGCAAGATTGGCCGCAAAGGCCTGGCTACTGTGGTGCCACTGAAAGAGATAGACATCCTCATCACAGACGACGCGGCCCCGACCGATTTCGTGGCACAGGCTCGCAGCCTGGGAGTTGAGGTGAAGATTGTGTAGAATGCTTGCCAGTGAGCCTTCGCACACTAATGTCGAGTTGGCATCAGGATAGGGAGGAAGCAATCCAATGAGCCTGGAGGAAGCACGCAGAGTCTTTGGCTTGGAAGCGGATGCCATTCGCGCCTTGGGCCAGCGGTTGGATAAGGGTTTCGAGCGCGTCGTGGATATGATCCTGGCCTGCAAAGGGCGCACTATACTCTTTGGGGTGGGCAAATCGGGACACATCGGGCGCAAGGTAGCCGCGACAATGGCCAGCGTGGGTATTCCTGCCTTCTTTGTGCACGGTGGGGAGAGCCATCATGGCGATATAGGTAGCATTACTCGAGATGATCTGGTGATTGCCATCTCCTATGGTGGTGAGAGTGATGAGATTCTCAGAATGCTGCCGCTGATCAAGCATATCGGGCCACATCTGGTAGCTATCACTGGTACACCAGATTCCACGCTGGGCCGCAATGCTGATGTACTTTTGGATATCGGTCCAGACCTGGGACAGGGTATCGCTGGATGGACACACCTGTCTAGCATTGCTGCGAGCATGGCTATGGGGGACGCACTGGCTATCGCCGCCGGCGTGGCCAGTGGATTTACGAAGGAAGACTTCGCGCGCTATCACCCAGGGGGAGGTTTTGGCAAGGAGCTACACGCGGAGTAGGGCACATGACTACTACAATGGAGGCGCAGTAAGTCTATGGCTAGAAAAAAAGTTTCAGCAGAGAAAGGTCTGAAAACGCTTATGCGCGAAGAGCGCGTGAGCAAAGCAGACCTGCTTAACTATCTGCGGCAGATGCTGGAGATTCGCTGTTTCGAGGAGACCGTCTACGACCTTTTGGGCAAGAACCTCATCAAGGGGGCTTCGCACCTGTACGCTGGTGAGGAAGCCGTGGCCGTGGGCGCGATTTCGGCGCTGCGCGAGGATGACCTGATCACGAGCACACACCGGGGTCACGGGCATTGTCATGCACGAGGCGACAGTCTGGCCAGGACCCCACAGGACAAGCAAGAGCACCTGAACAAGATGATGGCTGAGCTGTGTGGACGGGCCACAGGCTATTGTAAGGGACGTGGTGGCTCGATGCATATTGCTGATGTGCAGCGGGGCAACCTGGGAGCCACGGGCATTGTTGGTGGAAATATCCCCGTAGCCACAGGGGCCGCTTTGGCGGTAAAGGTGCAAGGGCAGGACAAGGTGGTGCTCTGTTTCTTTGGCGATGGAGCGTCAAATACGGGCAACTTTCATGAATCGCTGAACTTGGCCTCTATATGGTCTTTGCCAGTAATCTATATTGTGGAGAACAATCTTTATGGCATGTCTGTGCCCTTTGCCAAGGCCTCAAAGCTCTCAGACGTTGCTGCGCGTGTCTGTGCTTATGACATGCCAGGTGAGGTAGTAGATGGGATGGACTTTTTCGCTGTGCGGGCAGCAGTGAGGAAGGCAGTGGAACGCGCGAGGCAGGGCGGCGGGCCATCTTTGGTTGAGTGCAAGACCTATCGGTGGTTTGGTCACTCTCGTTCCGATCCGCGTGGGTACCGTACTCGGAAAGAGGAAGGGGAATGGAAGAAGCGCGATCCCATCATCACGCTTGAAGCGCGCATGAAAGCCGAAGGCGCGGCAACGGAGCGGGAGATTGCTGAGATAGAACAGCAGGCTGCATTAGCCATCAAGGCCGCTACAGATTTCGCATTGAACTCCCCGTTACCGTCTCCTTCCGAGTTGTATGCGGATGTGTATATAGTCAGGAAGCCGACGCCAGCGGATGTGCGAGCTGAGCGTGAATTGAGACAGAGCATACGCGATGACAGCACAATACGCCAAATCGCGTACTGGCGGGCCATTAATGAGGCTTTGCAGGAGGAAATGGCCCGTGACCCACGGGTCTTTGTCATGGGCGAGGATGTGGGGCTCTATGGAGGTGCCTATGGCGCCACGCGAGGCCTCTTTGAAGTCTATGGTGCCGAGCGTGTGCGTGATACCCCGATTTCTGAGGCTGCCATCGGTGGGGCCGCAGTGGGTGCGGCTATGGCTGGCATGCGACCGGTGGCCGAGATCATGTACGTTGACTTCACACCCTTGGCTATGGACCAGATTGCCAATCAGGGAGCCAAGAATCGCTACATGTTCGGTGGTAAAACAACCGTACCCATGGTGATTCGTACGCAAGGTGGTACAGGACGCTGTATCGCTGCTCATCACTCGCAGAGCTTGGAAGCCCTGTGGCTGCATTTTCCAGGCATCTACGTAGTGATGCCGGCTACTCCTTATGACGTAAAAGGACTGTTAAAGACGGCCATTCGTGACGACAACCCCATTATGTTTATCGAACATAAAATGTTGTACAAGGTCAAGGGTCCTGTTCCTGAGGACGAGTATCTGATTCCTTTGGGCGTTGCCGATGTTGTGCGCGAGGGGAATGATGTGACTGTCGTTGCCTATTCGCGTATGCGATACCGGACCCTCGAGGCTGCCGAACTGCTGGCCGAGGAGGGGGTCAGTGTGGAGGTGATTGATCCCCGAACACTCAAACCCCTGGACTTGGATACCATTGTCAAGTCGGTGAAGAAGACGGGGCGTCTGGTGGGAGTGACCGAAGCATACAAGACGGGCAGCTTCATCAGCGAGCTGTTCACTCTGGTTAACGAGGCGGCGTTTGACTATTTGGACGCGCCAATGGTTCGCGTGGCGGCGGCGGATGTTCCTGTTCCTATGAGCGAGCCCCTGGAGGCAGCAGCCATTCCCAGCACAGAACAGATTGCAGCGGCCGTACGCAGCACATTGTAAGTGGGGGAATTGGACGTTGTGATGTACAATAATATGCGAAACTGCTCTACCGGCTCTTGCGCTGCAATTTCAGGCCAAAGGAGACCACATGGCAGTTGAAGTTATCCTGCCCGTCTTGGGCGAGACAATGGATGAAGCCACCATTATCAAGTGGTTCGTAGACGTGGAACAGGCTGTGCAAAAGGGGGAACCTCTCTATCAGATCGAGACCGACAAGGCCGTGTTGGAGGTAGAAGCGCCAGCAGACGGCGTGTTGCGCAAGATCTTTTATGGCGCAGGGAACAAGGTGCCCGTGCTGGCCGTGGTTGGGCTTATTGCTGCGCCGGACGAGGACATCAGTGCATATCGGATTCCCAAGTCTACGCGGGTGGGAGAGGCTGCTCAGATCAGTGAAGTCAGCTCTGTTGCAGAAGCTCCCGTGGAGGTGCCAGTTCTCAGGCGGATCTTTGCTTCGCCTCGTGCGCGCAAGGTAGCTGCGCGGCGAAACGTAGACCTCTCGCGTGTGAAGGGCAGCGGGCCTGGAGGGCGCATTGTGGAGCGGGACGTCCGCGCCTATCTCGAGGCGCAGCCGGTTGCTACTCCTGTGGCACGCAGGATGGCTGCAGAAGCGGGTCTCGAACTCTCTGAAGTGCAAGGGACTGGGCCAGGTGGGCGCGTTACCAAGGCAGACGTAGAAACTGCGTTAGCAAGGGTTTCCTTAGAGGCTCGTGGAGAGGAGCCTTCTGCTGCGCCGCCAGTGTCAGAGGCTGTGCCCCTGACGGGTCTGCGAGGCGTTATCGCGCAGCGCATGAGTACAAGTGCGCACACGACGGCCCGTGTCACGCTGACCACTGAAGTAGATGCTACTGATTTCGTACAGCTTCGCGCGCGGCTCAAAGAGCAGCTTGAGCCCTCACTTGGCTTTGCTGTTTCTTACACGGATATCCTGGTGGCAATTGTGGCAAGGGCGCTGCGCGAATACCCGTACATGAACGTCCGTCTTGCCGACGAGGAGATTCAGCCGCTGTCACATATCAACGTAGGGGTGGCAGTTGACACTGAACGTGGCTTGCTGGTACCCGTGATTCGTAGTGCGGACCAGAAAGGCATTGCTGAGATCGGTCGCACTCTTCGTGAGTTGGCAGCGCGTGCACATGCAGGAAAGAGCACACCAGACGATCTGACTGGAGGCACATTCACGATCACCAATCTGGGCATGTATGACATTGATTCCTTTACGCCTATCATAAACTTGCCAGAGTGTGCAATCCTGGGTGCTGGGCGGTTGCATGAAAAGCCAGCAGTCCACGACGGGCAGATTTGTGTGCGGCGGATGATGATTCTGAGTCTTACCTTCGATCATCGGCTGGTAGATGGCGCGCCGGCGGCTCGCTTTCTACAGCGGATCAGGCAACTCGTAGAACAGCCATATTTGGTACTAGCTTAATTGAGGAGCATCCTATGACAATTCGTTCTGACATCGCTATTGTTGGTGCTGGGCCAGGTGGGTATGTTGCAGCGTTGAGGGCTGCGCAGTTGGGTGCCAAGGTCGTGCTGATTGAAAAGGACAGGGTAGGGGGAGTTTGTCTGAACCGGGGGTGTATCCCTACCAAGACTCTGCTGCGAACTGCGGAAGTTCTGAAACTGGCACGGAAGGCGTCGGACTATGGCATAGTTGTCAGTGAAGTGAGGCTCGACTGGACTGCAGCACAGAAACGGAAGGATGCAGTCGTACGTCGCCTGACTGGTGGTGTGAAGCTTCTCCTGGACAAAGCTGGGGTGCGCCTGCTTTTCGGTACGGCGCGCTTCGTTTCGCCATCTGTGTTAGAGGTGATGACGGCGGATGGGCTGGAACGAGTTTCGGCCAGGGATTACGTGATTGCCACGGGCTCGCGCCCTGCGCCACTGCCCGTACCGGGCCTCGACGGGCCCGACGTGCTGAGCAGCGATGAGGCCCTGGCTTTGGAGTGTCTACCAGAAAGCCTGTTGGTGATTGGGGGTGGCCCCATCGGTGTTGAGTTCGCGACGCTCTTTGGTGCTTGTGGCGTGCGGGTAACCATCGTGGAGGTATTGCCACGGTTGCTTCCCACTCTGGACGCTGACCTCGGGGCGGAGGTTGAACGTCTGCTAAAGAAGGCGAAGGTAAAAGTCCACATAGCTAGCAAAGTGTCCAAGGCAGCGATGCGCAATGGCAAGCATGCTGTCACCATAGAGAGCGATTCCAAAGAGACTGTGCTTGAGGTGGACAAGACACTACTTGCCGTGGGTCGGCGTCCGAATGTGGAAGAGCTTGGCTTGGAGTCTATCGGACTGCTTGTGGAGAGAACGGGCATCGGCGTAGATGAACACATGCGAACGAACGTGCCGCATGTCTACGCAGTAGGGGATGTAACGGGGGGTATCCTGCTGGCCCACGTAGCTTCGCGAGAAGGAATTGTGGCAGTGGAGAATGCTTTGGGCCGTGAGCGCGTCATGAACTATGCTGCAGTACCTAGTTGTGTCTTTACACAGCCTGAAGTGGCCACTGTTGGGCTGAGCGAAGAGCAAGCGCGACAGCGTGGTTACGACGTCAAGGTGGGCAAGTTTCCCTTCCGTGCCAGTGGCAAGGCCCTGGCGCAGGGCGAGCGCAACGGGCTGGTCAAGATTGTGGCGGATAGCCAATATGGACAGATTCTAGGCCTGCACATCGTCGGCCCCCATGCCAGCGACCTGATCCAGGAAGGCACATTGGCTCTCACGCTTGAAGCTACGCTAGATGAGTTGGACGCGGCCATCCATCCCCATCCCACGCTGAGCGAGGCATTGGCGGAAGCGGCTCTGGCGGCGCAGGGCAGTGGTTTGCACATCTAAAAGGGTGATAGTTGGGATAGTGGTGCAAGCATAAAGGCCGGCTTTGGTCTGACGCCACCGCTTGCCGGTCCACGAAGGCGCAAACGAGAGCGTTACGCGGCGTATGCAAAACGGGCGCTGGCTGATCTGCAAGAGTTTGTGGCTGCGAATTCGGTTCTGCCTGCCCGATAGAGTTCCTGACTTGCACTTCTCTTCCCCACGTTGATCCTTTCTATGCTCCCAGTCCTTGACTATCCACAGCCTTTAGGCTATATTCCTGCTAGAGGCATTGATGATCACTCTGTCCACAGGCTCGTTGTATACGTACAGGCTGGAGCGCGTTTTTGCCCTGGCGCGTGAGGTGGGTTTTGATGGCATTGAAGTGCTCGTGGATCAGCGCTGGGAGACACGGCAGGCAGATTACCTGCTTTCACTGAGCGAGGCGCATGGCCTGCCAGTTCTGTCATTACATACACCGTTTGTGCCCATTGTTGAGAGCTGGGAGAGTGATCGTGTGCTGCGTGTCCAGCGTACCGTGTCTCTGGCGCGTGCGTTGGGCGCGCGAGTGGTGGTGGCACATCTACCGTTTCGTTGGCATTGGCTGATAGTGGCCAGTAGTCTGTTTGGCTGGCAGCGTTTACGGCTGCCGGTGTTTTGGCCGCAAGGAGCTGCATACTCGCAGTGGCTTTTGCAGGGGCCGAATGCTTTGCGAGGTAGTGATGAGGTTCAGCTAGTGGTGGAGAACATGCCCGCGCTGCGGTGGCTGGGCCTGCGTTTGAATGCTTATCGCTTCAATCGGCCAAAGGACCTGATGCGCTTCAGTGCCTTGGTTCTAGACACCACCCACTTTGGCACTTGGGGTACAGACATATTGGCTGTCTATGAGCTTCTTAAGGCACGGATTATCCATCTCCATTTATCGGACTATGATGGGCGGGAGCATCGTCTGCCAGGGCAAGGGCACCTTCCGTTGGCGAGATTACTGCAGCGCATGTCCGCAGATGGTTACCGTGGATTGATAGTCGTGGAAACGTGTCCGCAGGCGCTTGGAGCAGGGGATGACGGGAAGGTACGAAAGAAGCTGAGCGAGGCACTGCGCTTTTGTCGGAGGCATTTTGAGGGTGTTCAGGCTACACTTTCGTGTAGTCACAATTGTGTAGAGTGCACATTGGGCGAAGTAGGGCTTGCTCGAAGGGGTGAATAGACTATGCGAAGCCCCGGGTGTTGGGGACGGCGCTTGTTTGCAGGTGTAATACTGATTGTGCTGCTGTTGACAGGATGCGCTTCGGGGGATAAGCAGTTTGATGGTGAGAAGGCGTACAGGCACGTGCTCGAGCAATGTGCCTTTGGTCCTCGTCCCGTTGGTTCGGACGGGGGGCGCAAAACCGCCGCGTATATTATGGCTGAGCTTCGTAAGCTGGGATGGGCAACTGAGACACAGGAATTCACCTACCGGGGTGTTACAGGACGCAACATCATTGCTGCAAACGGTAGGGGGCCAGTGATCATCCTGGGCGCGCACTATGACACACGATCTATTGCTGACCACGACGCTGATGATCCGACACGTCCTGTGCCGGGTGCGAACGATGGCGCAAGTGGCGTAGCCGTACTCTTGGAACTTGCGCGCACACTTGACGTTGACAAAGCGGGCCTTGAGGTCTGGCTGGCTTTCTTTGACGCAGAGGATCAGGGCAACATCAACGGTTGGCCCTTCTCTGTAGGTGCGTCCTACGTGGCGCAAAACCTTTCTGTGCAGCCGCAGGCGGTCGTTGTGATTGACATGGTTGGCGACAGCGAGCAAGAGATCTTCTGGGAACAGAATTCCGATCCGCATCTGATGACGACGCTGTGGGCCATTGCCGCTGATCTCGGATACGAGGAGTACTTTGTACCACAGTACCGTTACGCGATGATTGATGACCATCTACCTTTTCGCGAGTTGGGTCTGGTTGCTGTAGACATAATAGATTTTGATTACCCCTACTGGCACACAACAGAAGATACACCCGACAAAGTCAGTCCGGAGAGCCTTGAACGAGTGGGGCGTGTGCTAGAGACGTGGCTTGAAGAACGCATGTGAACTTGTTGCGAGAGTCACATTGAAGGAGGAGTCCCGTAGGATGCGACTAGCCAAACGCATTAGTGACTTACCGCCCTATATTTTTGCCGAGGTTGGACGAAAGCTCGAGCAACTGAAGGCGGAAGGCGTGGACGTGATCAATCTAGGCATCGGCAGCCCTGACCTACCACCACCACGTCACATCATTGATGTCCTCTACGAAGCAGCCTTGAAGCCAGACAATCACGGCTACGGTGGCTATTACGGCTTGCCGGGGCTGCGACGTGCCATGGCGGACTACTATACGCGCCGCTTTGATGTCCATCTGCATCCAGACAGGGAAGTGGCAGTGCTGATTGGCTCAAAGGAGGGTCTCTTTAACATATCGTTGGCTTTCTTGGACTCGGGCGACGTTGCTCTGGTCCCTGATCCAGGCTATCCCACCTATAGCCTGGGCACGCACATGGCCGGAGGTGTGCGTTATCCGCTACCGCTGCTGGAGGACAATGGGTTCCTGCCTGAATTGGAATCAATCCCTGCTGACATAGCCGATGCGGCCAGAATACTGTGGCTGAATTATCCTAATAACCCTAGCGGTGCCGTGGCCGACCAGGAATTCCTGGCGCGGGCTGTGAACTTTGCACGGCGCCACGACCTGCTTTTGTGCTGCGACAATCCCTATTGTGATCTGACCTTCGATGGCTATCGCGCGCCCAGCGTGCTACAGGTCCCTGGTGCCAAAGAGGTGGCACTAGAATTCAATTCCCTGTCCAAGACCTACAACATGGCGGGCTGGCGAGTGGGTATGGCAGTAGGAAGCCCTCAGGCTGTCGAGGCGTTAGCCCGTGTGAAGACCAACATAGATTCAGGGATTTTCAAGCCCATTCAAGAAGCTGCGATCGCCGCACTGTCGGGCGACCAGAGTTGGCTGGCAGAGCGCAATGCCATCTACCAGAGGCGTAGAGATGTAGTGGTGGATTTCCTGCCAACGGTGGGACTGACAGCTCAAGTACCCAAAGCGGCGCTTTATGTCTGGGCGCGCCTTCCTGAGGGTCAGAAGTCATATGACTTTTGCATGTGTACGCTGGAACGGACGGGGGTTTGGCTGACGCCCGGCTCAGCTTTCGGTGAGAATGGAGAGGGATACACGCGTATCGCATTAACTCTGCCGGAGGATCGGTTGCGTGAAGCAGGTGAAAGGCTGAGGAGAGACAAGCGCTAGTCACATTCGTGGGGAGGAAGAACCGTAGCTAGAAACGTTTTCCGCACTAATGGTCACGTAGAACGGGCCTATCTGGTAGGGGCGGAAGTCAAAGGCGCGACACATCCGTGGTGCTTGGAGGACTCTCTCATTGAGCTTGTCGAACTGGCACGGACAGCCGGTGTACAGGTCATAGGGCAAGCCAAGCAGAGATTGAGGGCGATTAACCCCGCTACCTACATAGGCAAGGGCAAGGTCGCCGAGTTGAAGGTCCTCGCCCAGGCACTGGATCTGGACACCATCATCTTCGATGACGAGCTCTCACCCAATCAGCAGCGTAATCTCGAAGAGGAACTGGGAGTCAAGGTGATAGATCGCACGGCCTTGATCCTCGACATCTTTGCCAGGCACGCTCGGACGCGCGAAGGCGCATTGCAGGTGGAACTTGCACAATATGTGTATCGGTTGCCCCGTCTGACCCGTGCCTGGATGCACCTGGCTCGCCAGGTAGGCGGCGGTGCGGCTCGTGGCGGCCCGGGTGGTGTAGGACTGCGTGGACCTGGCGAAACCCAACTCGAGACCGATCGTCGCTTCATCGATCAGCGTATTGCACACCTCAAAAGAGAGCTGGAGCACGTACGCCGTCACCGAAAGCAGTACCGCAGACGCCGTCAGCGACAGGGACTATCCGTGGTGTCGCTGGTAGGCTACACTAACGCGGGCAAGTCCACTTTGCTCAATACGCTTACTAATGCCAGCGTACTGGCTACGGATAGGCTCTTCGCCACGCTCGATCCCGTTACGCGCCGTCTGAGCTTTCCTGGGGGCAAAGAAGTACTGCTGACGGATACCGTTGGCTTTATTCAAAAACTCCCCACGCAGCTCGTGGCTGCCTTTCGTGCTACCCTGGAGGAGATCAGTGAGGCTGATCTCATATTGCACATTGCTGACATTAGGCATCCCAACGTGCGGGAGCAGGTACGTACTGTGGAGCAGGTGTTGAGGGAAATCGGCGCCGGCCAGAGGCCAATGCTCGTAGCACTGAACAAGATTGACCTGCTTAGCGAGCCCGAGAAAGCACAGTTGATGGCTGCACAGTACCAGAATGCCGTAGCCATTTCGGCGCTCTATGGACAGGGGCTGGATGATCTCCTGGCCAAGATAGAAAACATACTGGCGCAGCAAATGGTACGTGTGCGGGCTCAAGTACCCTATGCAGCGAACGAATTGGTAGCCCTCTTTCACAGACACGGCGTGGTTGAGCATGAGCGCCATAGCCGGGTTGGAACGGTCATTGAAGGCAAGTTGCCGCCCGGGCTTGTGAATCGCTTTGAACCCTATCTCGAATAGCGGTTGACCGACGGGTGCGCTGGGGCTTTGGGCATAGGACTGGTGAAGATACCGTGTTGGACTCGAAGCGTTCGCATTTGACAGGGAAGCCGCATTGATGTATGATTTGACAGACGAATAACGTGATAGGACCTTCGGGGCAGGGTGAGGCGAACGCCAATTCCCGATCGGTGGTGATGCATCTGCAGAGACGTCGCGCCAAACAGACGGCGGGACCAGGATGCCAGCCCACGAGCCGCGCTGGCGCGGTCGACCCGGTGCGATGCCGGGGCCGACGGTATAGTCCGGATGGAAGAAGGTTATGGAAGCGTAAGGCTGCGAGGCTGCGTGCTTCTGCCCCGAGGAGACAAACCCTCGGGGTTTTTAGTTCGCACACAGTTGCGGTGGTCTCCTATTGAGTCTTGCTGAAGAGGGCGGTGATTATCCCAGCAGCACAGTACAGGTAGAGTGCCGCCGTTGCAGATACACATAAGGTGGGGGAGATGATAATTCATGCCACACATCACTCTGGTACGCATTGACGATAGACTCATCCATGGCCAGGTTGTCGTGAAGTGGGTACGACATCTGGATTGCAAGGAGATACTGATCGTTGATGACGAACTGTGGCACGATGCTTTCCTGCAGAACGTATTGCGCCTGGCTGCGCCCCCCGACGTGCGTGTGCACGTGACTACAGTGCAGAAAACCGGCCAGCAGCTAAGCTCATCTTCGAACGACAGTCACGGCGTGATGCTTTTGGTCAAGTCCCCACAGACGGCACTGGCACTGCTGAACAACGGAGTGCCTTTCAGCGAGCTCAATGTCGGTGGCCTGGCAGCCGGTCCACGGACAATGCGACTATACAAAAGCGTCTCTGCCACGAGTGAACAGATCGTAGCGTTGTTTGCCATACGAGACCGAGGCGTGCGTGTTTATTTTCAGATGGTGCCCGAAGAGCGGCGTGTGGACCTATCCGAGATCCTGCCTGCTCGGCAGCAGCAACGTGAAGGACTGCTGGATGGAAGGCGACGTATTTAGCTTGTTTGCACAACTGACAAACGGAGGAGGGTTAGGCATATGGAGATCAGTGTTGGTCAGGCATTGCTTATTGCCCTGGCTGCGTATCTGGGCTCGAGCACCTGGTTTCTGGGGGTAGGCTACTTTACGGTCTACCGTCCACTAGTTGGCGGAACAATTGTGGGCCTGATTCTGGGCGACGTTGTTGCCGGCATGCAGCTTGGTGCGGCAATCAACGCTATCTACCTGGGGTTTATTTCCACCGGGGGTTCCCTCCCAGGGGATCTCATTTTCGCAGGCTACATTGGCACTGCATTAGGTATGGTCGCTGGGCTGGATGCGCCGACAGCTCTGTCACTTGTGGTGCCTCTGGGCCTTCTGGGTAGTGCCATTTGGTTCTTTCGTATGACGGTTGATTCGCTGTTTGTGCACTGGGCCGATGCTTTTGCCCGACGGGGCAGCACTCGTGGTGTGGCTGCCATGAACCTGTGGCCTGCACAAGTCCTTCTACTGCTGGTGTATGGCATCCCGGCCTTCATCATTGTCTACTATGGGTCCGCTGCAGTACAGTCGGTGATGGCGCTGGTGCCGGCCAAGGTCGTGGAAGGATTGGCTATGGTTGGCGGTATGTTGCCAGCCGTTGGGATTGGCATGTTGCTCAGTTACATGGCCCAATGGCGTCTGATGCCATTCTTCCTCCTCGGATTCCTGCTGGCGGTCTATCTCGATTTGCCAGTGCTGGTCATTGCCCTCTTGGGGCTCATTGCTGCAGCACTACACGTGCAGTACACTGGTGCTCTGCGTACGCCATTGCCTCTGCAGGAATCAACCCCAGCAGAAGGGCCTGCATCTGAGTCGCGCCGACGGGTTACGCGCAGGGACATGCTGGGGGCGTGGTTGCGCTGGCTGACCTTCTCTCACGCCTGCTACAACTATGAACGGCTGCAGGGATTGGGCTTTGCCCACAGCATGACCCCCATCATCAGACGCCTGTATGACACTAAGGAGGAGATCGCGTCTGCACTCAAGCGACATTTGGTCTTCTTCAATACGGAACCCAACGTGGGCGCAGTGGTGCACGGCGTCACAGTGGCTATGGAGGAGGAACGAGCAAGCGGGGCCGCGCAAATTACGGATGAAGCTATCAACAGCGTGAAGAGTGGCCTGATGGGGCCACTTGCTGGCGTTGGCGATTCGTTGACACAAGGGTTGATCACCCCCATTCTTCTCGCTCTGGGCATTGGGCTCGCTCAACAGGGCAACCTTGCCGGACCTATCCTTTACGTGCTGTTGGAATCCGCGGCGATCATAGGCATCTCCTACTTCACGTGGATGGAAGGGTACCGCTGGGGCAAAGTTGCCGTTGAGCGCGTCTTGGAGGCAGGTTTGCTGCAACCGCTGACAGAGGGTGCGAGCATACTTGGTCTGACAGTTGTTGGCGCTCTGGCAGCCACGACTGTCAGCTTTTCTAGCAAGCTCGCCATCACCGTGGGCCCACAAACCGTGAACTTGCAAACCGACGTGTTAGACAGGATACTGAGAGGCATGCTGCCTCTGACTCTGACTTTGCTGATCTGGTGGATGCTGACTAGAAAGAAGTCCCCTCTGACTATCATCCTTATCGTTTTCGCTGCTGGCCTTGTTGGAACATGGTTCGGCTGGTTGGGCTGGGGATAATGCGATTTGTCACGGAGTGATGGGCGGGATATAATCTCCCAGTGTCCTGTTTCTGCGAGCAATTTCGGTGACCATGTCATGGAGTCGACATAATGGAACAACATCATGGCCTTCCTGCCTCAATGGGCATAGCCATCGGGCCGGCCTTCATCTATACGCCAGAAGAGCTCCTCAAGTCACCACAGGAACCGGCTGATGCTGCGACCGAATTGGATCGTGTCGAGCGAGCTATTGAGGAAGCCCAAGACCAACTCACCAGCATCTACGAAAAGTCGGTGGCCGAAGTGGGAGAGGAGACCGCGGCGATCTTCCTGGCCCACCAGGAGTTCCTCGCTGATCCAGCGCTCCTGGCCGAAGTGAAGGAGCAAATCGAGCAGCACAACTCGTCTGCCGAGGCAGCAGTGGAAACTGCTTTTGAGATGTACGCGAAACAGCTGGAGGCGTTGGAGGATGAGTACTACCGTGAACGTGCCCTGGACTTGCGTGACGTGAGCCGCAGGGTGCGGCGTATTCTCGCTGGTGTGCAGGATCAAGAAACACTGACCAACCTCGCCTCGCCTGTGATCATTGTCGCTCGTGACCTAACGCCATCGGATACTGCCCAAATGAACAAGAGCATGGTCTTGGGCTTTTGCACCGCAACTGGCGGTCTCACCTCACACACAGCAATCATTGCGCGCATTCTGGGCATACCCGCGGTAGTAGGCATGGGCGAGGGCATCTTGGAATTGCCATCTGGAGCACTGTTGATCATAGATGGCCACGAAGGCGTAGTGCTGGCTGATGCGGACGAGGCTACCACGAGAGAGTACGCCCGGCGACGCGATGTTCAGGCCGAGGAGCTGGCAAAGGAGAAAAAGGTTGCTCACAAGCCTGCCGCCACGAGTGATGGACATCACGTGGAAGTGGTTGCCAATATCGCTGATGCCACATCGGCCCAAGTGGCTTTGGACTTTGGTGCGGAGGGCGTCGGCCTGTTCCGCACCGAATACCTGTTCCTGAACCGCCAGAGTATTCCCACAGAGGAGGAACAGTATCAGGCCTACCGGGCTGTAGCTGACGTACTTGGAGACCGTCCACTCATCATTCGCACGCTCGATATTGGCGGCGACAAGCAGCTTCCCTATCTGGACATAGGCCATGAGATGAACCCGTTCCTCGGTTGGCGGGCCATCCGTTTATGCCTTGACAGCCCGGAGCTCTTTGAGCCGCAATTGCGCGCCATCCTCCGTGCCAGTGTGGAGCGCAACGTTCAAATCATGTTTCCCATGGTGGCCACTCTGGACGAGCTACGACGCGCTCGGCAGGCGCTGGAACGAGTCAAGTCGGAACTGGCGGGGGGGGGAATACCGTTTGATCCGCAAACGGAAGTTGGAATCATGATCGAGGTTCCCTCCGCTGCTCTGATGGCCGACGTCCTGGCTCCTGAGGTGGACTTTTTCAGCATTGGCACGAATGACCTCATCCAATACACAATGGCCTGTGACAGAGTCAATGACAAAGTTGCCTATCTGTATGATCCCTTGCATCCGGCGGTGCTGCGCCTGATCAAGGGCGTGATAGACGCTGCACATCGCGAAGGGAAGTGGGTTGGCATGTGTGGGGAGATGGCAGGTAACCTGGAGGCTATTCCTTTGCTCTTGGGGTTAGGCCTTGACGAGTTCAGCATGAATGCCCCCGCCATTCCAGCAGCAAAGGCTCTCATCGGGTCTCTAACCTTGTCTCAGGCGCAGGAAATCGCGGAAACCGCGCTTACCAAGAGGACGTCGGAGGAGATACGGGGATACCTTCGCAGCTTGGGCCTGGCGCAGTCCTGAGGGCTGGTTCTATCTCGGGATCAGGTCTGTCTTCGATTGGAATCTGCCTTGCACTTGCATAATCACCTCTGCGCCCGAATACCCCTCAGCAGGTGACATAACGCGACGGCAGGGGGGACACTTTATGTCACAAACTGGTGGTTCGGTTGGCCAGCCACACATATCTGTAGTGTGATGTGATGCCAGCCGAAGGCCAGGCCCCCCGCGACCGAGGCCAGTTCATGCGGTAGCACGACGTCTACGTTGCTGTCATGCGTCTGTGAGGCCTGGACCTCAAAGCACGACCCTCAGAGTCTCAGGGGGACGTGCTAGAGTTAGAGTGTAGTATATGAATCGCGTTGTATCTTCGCACTATGGTTCTTATGTATACAGTACCCTCCAGAAGGCATAGAAATGGCGACAAAGGTGTAATGGCATTTCTTGTCCTTTCCGCAGGCTTCTTGTTACACCATTTCCTTCATCGAACCACCTCTAAGCAAGCTGCGCCTGACTTGTGTCGCTTTCTTTGCTGGCTCGTGGCAGGTAAAGAGTAGGTGGCAGCGTTTGCTCTTGTTGCAGGTGTGTGTTAGAATTGTGACTGGTTATTCCTGTCACGCAATATCGTATTATGTCGAATCTTGGAGGGGCCCGATGACAATCTGCGTCTGGAGCAGACTATGCAGTGTTTCGGCGCAGGCTCAAGGGTGAGCGAAGAGCGGGTATCGGACCTGCTATCGTTGGGCGTTATGTAAATATAAGCATGCAAGGGGACATATGTCTGACTGGCAAAAATGGATCATAGCTACCCTATTGGTTGTTTCCATAGCCTGCACGACGTTTGTGGCCGGTTTTGGCACGGGCCGCTACGTTTGGCCAGCCTATCAGCATCCAGTGGCCACTGTTCCGGAGGAGCAGCAAGAGCAGTTCGGTGTTTTCTGGGAAGCATGGCATCTCATCGAGGAGCAGTTCTACACCGAGAAGCCTGTGGACTATCAGGCTATGACCTACGGCGCAATACGTGGCATGGTGGCTTCTCTGGGTGATCACAACACGGTCTTCCTAACCCCGAGTCAGGTGGACATGTTCGATGAGGATCTTGAAGGCGAGTTTGGCGGTGTCGGCGTGACAGTCAGCATGACTGATGAGGGGCTGCTCTGTGTTGTGAGGCTTATCCCGGGCGCGCCTGCTGAACAAGCTGGGCTCGAAGCTGGTGATACCATCCTCGAGATAGATGGAAGGTCTCTCAAGGATATGGACATGGCTGAGGCTATCAGCCAGATTCGCGGCCCGAAGGGCACTGATGTGCGTCTGTTGCTCCAGCGCATGGAGGGGAATGTCCTTGAAGTTGTGATTAGGCGTGCCTTAATCGAGATACCGACTACTGAAAGCCGCATGCTGGATAGCGGTATCGGCTACCTGTCGTTGTGGGAATGCAATGCCCGGGCAACTCGCGAGGTGCGTGAAGGTCTCGGGCAACTCATGAAAGAGAATCCTCGTGCCCTGATACTCGACTTGCGCGGCAACCCCGGTGGATACCTGCACGTCGCCAACCAAATCGCGAGCGAATTCATTGCTGATGGGCTGATCTTGATTGAGCGAAGCAAAGATGGCGCTGAGATTCGACATGAAGCGCGTAGTGGCGGGTGTGCGATTGAAATCCCACTGGTGGTCTTGGTCGACGGAGGGACCGCCAGTGCCGCAGAAATCATCGCTGGAGCCATCCAAGACAACAACCGCGGCATTCTGGTCGGTGAACAGACTTTCGGCAAGGGTTCAGTGCAGATCACTGAGCGGCTTAGCGATAGGTCTGGTGTTCGGGTGAGCACTACACGTTGGTACACGCCAGACAGCCGTCAAATTGAAGGACAAGGTCTGACTCCGGACATCGAGGTTGAGATTAGCGATGAGGATTTACAGGCGCAGCGTGATCCGCAATTGGAGCGAGCGGTCTCCTACCTGCTTGCTCAGTCGTCACCATGAGCAACATCAAAACCGTAGCTACTAATCGCAAAGCCTACCACGATTACCTGTTGTACGATACCTACGAGGCCGGCATAGCGCTCACCGGCACAGAGATCAAATCGGTTCGTGCCAGGCATGTGAGCTTGCGGGACAGCTACGTGCGAGTTAAGGATGGTCAGGCCTGGCTGGTGAATGTTCACATTGCCCCATACGCGGCGGGCAGCAGAGAGAATCCCGATCCGCGCCGTGACCGCAAGCTGTTATTGCATCGTCGCCAAATCTATCGCCTGCGAAGTGCTGTCCAAGAAAAGGGATTCACCATTGTGCCGCTGCGCTTGTATCTGAAAGATAATCGAGCTAAAGTCGAGATTGCCCTGGCGAAAGGCAAGAGGCTTTATGACAAGCGTGCAGCGATAGCGAAGAAGGAAGCGCAGCGTCTCATTGAGCGGGAGATGAAAACACGGGGGCGTTGATTTGCCATTAGTGGGCAAATGCAGTATAATAAGGATGTGGGGATGACAGGTTTCGACGGAGAGGGCTGACCCGAGACTGCAAGCTGAGGTGCCTCAACCTCACAAAACAGGGGCAAACCAACAAGCGGCAAAACAGCCCGCACACCGGCGTATGCCTACGCTATAGCTGCCTAGGTAGCCTAGCACACGGCTAACGCCCTGGTCACCAAGAGTGGCCACGTCCATTTCGCTCTCGCTTCCGGTGGAGCGGAATTGGGCGTCATGCTAACCGGAGTGCGGTTGCCTGTACGCCGATAAAGGCAACCAAAGCCTCTCTGTTGAGGGGATCGGCTGGCCTGAGGTCAACTCCGTCGGTTGAGGTGACCTAGGGCGAGAAACAAAAAGCCGACTAAGCTTGTAGCATGTCTCCTGTCGAGCTCTTCGGACGCGGGTTCGATTCCCGCCATCTCCACCTTATGGGAGGGTCACTGTAGTTTTGGCCCTCCCTTTCTTGTCTCTGTCAAACAAGTCCTTGCTAATCAAGGGCCTTGTCTTTGTTTAGCAAAGGCTTTGACATTCATTCTCAATCTCGTATAATAAATCCGCCTGGCTTCAAGAAGCCAGGCGACCACGATAGGAGGGACGGTAATGGAACAGGCAACCTTGGGTATTATCGGCGGCAGTGGTGTCTATGACATGGAGGCATTGCAGGATGCCAAAGAGATTCGGGTAAAGACTCCTTTTGGTGATCCAAGTGATGTGATCGTGTTAGGCACTCTCTCTGGTGTACGCATGGCCTTTCTACCTCGGCATGGGCGCGGCCATCGGATCATGCCCAGTGAACTGAACTCGCGTGCTAATATCTATGCTCTCAAGTCTCTGGGAGTGCAGTACATTGTCTCCATCAGTGCTTGCGGCAGCATGCGCGAGGATTTCGCCCCCCGGCACATTGTGATTCCGGATCAGATCTTCGATCGTACCAAGGGAAGGCCAAGCACCTTCTTCGGAAACGGCCTGGTAACACATATCAGCTTTGACGAGCCATACTGTCCAGTCTTGAGTGAGTTGGTGTATCAGGCAGTGAGTAAGGCAGGGGCAACAGTGCACAAGGGTGGGACTTTTCTCATCATAGAGGGCCCGCAGTTCTCGACCAAGGCTGAGTCGCGCATTTATCGTCAATGGGGCGTAGACATCATTGGCATGACTGCTATTCCGGAAGCCAAATTAGCTCGCGAAGCCGAGATCTGCTACGCAACGATGGCTCACGTCACGGATTATGATGTGTGGCATGAAACTGAGGAGCCTGTAAGTGTAGCCATGTTGATTGAGAACTTGATCGCAAACGCGACGGTTGCCAAACAGGCACTCACCTACCTAGCCCCCATGATTGCCCAACAAAAAGAGCGCAAATGCAGGTGTGCCTCTGCGCTGTCAACGGCTATTATCACCCAACGTGATCTGATCCCACAAGCAGTGAAGAAGGACCTGGCCCTGTTGGTACAGAAATATCTCTAGTAAGCGCACGCGGCATTTCGTATAGCCTAGCGGTGAGTTAGTGCGGGTATTATTGGGTTGGTACAAGAGGGTGAGCTATCGCTAGGCGAAAGGGTGAGCTAGGCTGGATTCGCTAGTACCGCGCTCAAGAACTGGCCGGTGTACGAGTGTGGCATCTCAGCAAGCTGTTCAGGTGTGCCCTCAGCGATCACCCGCCCACCTGCATCGCCTCCCTCTGGACCCAGATCAATAATCCAATCCGCTGTCTTCACTACGTCTAGGTTATGTTCAATAATGATCACCGTATTGCCATTATCAACGAGACGGTTCAAGACCTCCAGCAAGCACTCGACATCTGCAAAATGGAGACCTGTAGTTGGCTCATCCAGGATATAGAGTGTACGTCCCGTCGCTCTCCGTGACAACTCCCTAGATAGTTTGATCCGCTGTGCCTCGCCCCCTGACAGAGTCGTCGCTGGTTGACCCAGGCGAATATATCCGAGCCCCACATCATGCAGGGTCTGCAGCCTACGCCTGATTCTCGGTATGTTCTCGAAAAAGCGCAGCGCCTCATCCACTGTCATATCAAGCACGTCAGCAATGCTCATGCCTTTGAACTTGATCTCTAACGCTTCTCGGTTGTAGCGACGACCGTGGCAAACCTCACACGGTACATAAACGTCGGGCAGAAACTGCATCTCTATCCTGATGATCCCACCGCCCCGGCAAGCCTCACAACGTCCACCTTTCACGTTGAAAGAGAAACGTCCAGGGCGGTAACCACGCACCTTGGCCTCCGGCAATGAGGCAAACAGCTCACGAATCGGCGTGAACACATTGGTGTACGTAGCAGGATTGGAACGCGGTGTGCGTCCAATTGGCGATTGGTCAATGTCAACAACTTTGTCCAGATACTCCACTCCCCGGATATCCTGGTGAGCTCCTGGCCTGTCCTTGCTGTGGTAGATACGTTGCGCTAGAGCTTTGTAGAGAACGTCAATGACAAGACTCGACTTACCAGAGCCAGACACCCCCGTGACACTGACAAACTTGCCAAGGGGAATGCGCACGTTGATGTGCTTCAGATTGTTCTCCGCAGCCCCAATAACCTCCAGCATCTGACCATTTCCCTCCCGGCGAAGCGCCGGGAGGGGCACGCTCTTCTCGTGACGCAGGTACTGACCGGTTATGGACGCCGGAGAGGCCATGACATCCGCCAGCGAGCCAGCTACCACAACCTGGCCACCGTTGTCACCGGCCCCTGGGCCCAGGTCAATGATCCAATCCGCTGAACGAATCGTCGTTTCGTCATGCTCAATTACAATAAGAGTGTTGCCCAGATCACGCATCCCCATCAGTGTATCAATCAGCCTGCAGATGTCTCGTTGGTGCAAACCAATGGTGGGCTCATCCAGAATGTAGAGCACGCCCATCAACTGCGAGCCAATCTGCGTCGCCAGACGTATGCGCTGTGCCTCGCCTCCTGCAAGCGTTGCAGCAGTGCGATCCAGGGTCAAATAATCCAGGCCCACGTCAACCATGAACTTTAGACGGGATTTTAGTTCCTTCAGTATCTGCCGCGCAATTGTTCTCTCACGCTCAGAGAGCACTTTCGTCAGAGTGTCTACCCAGGCCATTGCCTCCATTATGGACAGCCCAGTCACATCCACAATAGACTTGTCAGCCACGGTAACAGCCAGACTCTCAGGCTTCAAGCGCTTGCCTTTGCAAGAAGGGCATGGCCGTACAGCCATGTAATGCTCGGTTTGTCGGCGAACATAGTCAGAACTGGTCTCCTCATAACGGCGCTCCAGATTGGGCACAACGCCCTCAAAAGTCGTCTCATACGTGCGCAGATGTCCATATCTGTTTCGATAGCGCAAAGTGATGACCTCGCTACCTGAGCCATAGAGAAGGGTGTTTAGCTGTTCAGGGGTCAGATCCTTGACCGGCGTGTGCATGGAAAAGCCAGCCTGTTCCGCCACTGCTTGCAACAACTGTGCGTAGTAACTGGTCTCTCCACCATTCCGACTTGCATCCCAAGGACTAGCATGAATAGCGCCTTCGCTCAAGGAAAGGGTCTTGTCAGGAATCACCAGAGCTGGATCAATTTCCACCAAAGTTCCCAGGCCCGTGCAGGTAGGGCAGGCGCCGTGTGGGCTATTGAAAGAAAAGGTGCGAGGTTCCATCTCAGCCAAGCTGATGCCACAATACATACACGCCAGGTGCTCAGAATAGAGATGTTCTGTGCCATCCTGCAGTACTACCTTCGCCGCACCTCCGCCCATCTTCAGGGCCGTCTCAACCGAATCAGCAAGTCGCAACCGATCTATGCCCCTCCCCCCATCCCCAGGCCCCTGAACAAGCAGGCGATCTACGACGGCTTCGATGGTATGCATTTT
>Ga0315543_1000976_pt1 | contig 32728 bp, 38 predicted proteins | sample SalMarSW160210MG_2_FD_203098 | JGI IMG/M metagenome (GOLD analysis project Ga0315543, IMG submission 203098) | Salt marsh sediment microbial communities from the Plum Island Ecosystem LTER, Massachusetts, United States - Salt Marsh Sediment SW1601-210 ... | reverse complement strand
AGCGATGCGCTCCAATGCGGCTTTGGTGAGTTCCAGCGAGGAAATCTCCCTTCGTTCAAGAAGTTCATGTGCCTGATGGATGGTTAATTGACAAAGCTCGTTCACAAAAGTTAAAACCTCTCGTTAACGCTACTGCGAAAGATAACTCCACGCCAACTGCCGCCAGTTACCGAATGCATCTCCTTGAGCCTGGGGATATACCTTATGCCCAGGAATATTGGTAAACCTGCAGAGAAAACCACCATGGCGACGCTACCATAAATCAATCCTGCCGCAACTGGAAAACAAACAAACCCCATACTGTAGGAGAAAGCGACGTTCCTGGTAATAAGCAACACTACGCCGCATATAGCAAGCCAAAAGGGAATTGCCTTCGGTAGCAAACAAAGAAGGACGCCTATGCTCGTAGCTCCTCCTCTGCCACCACGGAACTTGAGAAAAACGGGGAAAATGTGACCTAACACAGCAGCTAACCCGGCAAGAAGTTCAAATACCAAATCAACGCCCAACCAGCGAGCCAAAAGAACAGCGCCTACTCCTTTGCCAATGTCAGCCAGCAAAACCAATACTCCGGCGGCATGACCTACTTCGTAATAGACATTCAGGGCTCCCATAACCCTGGTTCCTACATTGCGAATGTCTATTCCTTTTTTGAGACGAGCAGCAATGTAACCCGAAGGAATAGAACCAAGCAGATATCCACAGACTATAGCTGCAGCGCCAATCATTTACTTAGAAAACACCTACTCCAAAACCGGCTTTACCTTAAAGCAGTTCTCCTCTTCCTGAGGAGCATTAGCAAGGACATCGCTCTGAGGATATGAAGGAGAACTCTGGTCTTCCCTGAAAACGCTTTGTAGCGGAACTGCGTGAGTCGCTGGTGACACATCAGTTGTATCCACCTGATTAAGTATTTCAAAGTTCTCCAGAATATTGGATAGCTCAACGGTAAATTTCTCAATTTCAGCTTCATCTAAACCGAGGCGAGCTAGCCAGGCTACGTGCTCAACTTGCTTACGATCTAGTTTCATCTTGATACTCCAACCTCCACAATTGTAGCATCGCACTTTGTCCCCAAACAACAGTTGCTCACATTTAGATAGTGGGATACCACCTTCGAAAGAACGAGCGCACTTGCTTGACAGCTTGCTCACCATATTGCATACTATTGGCAATTAAATGTTGACCAATTTAGTCAACAATATAGGTGATAGCGATGAGACTTTCCGCTAAAGGGCGTTACGGAACCAGGCTACTTCTGGATTTAGCCCTTCACTGGGGTGAGGGCTCAGTTCCATTGAAAGACATTGCCCGAAGACAGGAAATTTCACTGCTATACCTTGAGCATCTGGTCGCCCCCTTTATAGCAAGAGCGATAGTAAAGAGCGTCCGTGGACCTGGAGGTGGTGTTTCATTACTCAAGCATCCTGAAGAGATTAAGCTAAGCGAGGTGATTCAACTTCTTGAGGGCCCGATTGCTCCAGTAGACTGCGTCAATAATCCTGAAGCGTATTCTCGCTCAGACTTCTGCGCCATCCGCGACATCTGGAATGAAGTGAGAAAAGCAACATACCAGGTTCTGGAATCCACAACCTTGCAGGATTTAGTCGAACGGCAAAGGCAAAAGGGGGACTTGAAACAGCCGAAAGATGGCGAAAAACAATGGAGCAATGGGAGGGATGCTAATTCAACAGCTCAGCTACAAAACGAAAGGAACAGCAGGAGAGGAAAAGGACAAACAATATATAGGAGGTAGAATATGCGAGAGAAGGTAGAAGCAGCCCTGAAACGAATAAGACCTGCTTTGCAAGCCGATGGTGGTGATGTCGAGTTAGTGGATGTAAATGATGGCATAGTCAAGTTAAGGCTGAGAGGAGCTTGTGCAGGCTGCCCCATGGCAACCATGACATTACAGTATGGAATTGAGCAGGAGCTTAGAGAGCAGGTACCTGAGGTGAAGGAAGTAATTCCAATCTAAGAATCCAGGAGGTAGAAATGCCTATCTATGAATATTTTTGCCCTCAGTGTAATCTTAAGTTTGAATTGCTTCGTCCCTCAAGCCAGTCAAATGGAATTGCTTCTTGCCCCCGTTGTAACAACGGCGCTAAAAGGATTTTTTCCTCTTTTGCTTGCTCTTCAAAAAGCAGCGAAGGCACCTCTACACCGCTTGGCGGAACTTCTCCTTGCAGCACATGCTCTGCTACAAGCTGTGCTGCTTGTACAGGATTCTGACCCTAAATGTATAGCGTTGTGCTCTGTACAGCCAGCGTTAACGAAGCTGAAAAAATTGCTAGAGCCTTGGTGGAGGAAAAACTATCAGCTTGCGTTAATATCACTCCGGAGGTAAATTCTTACTTCAGATGGGAGGGGAAAGTAACAAAGGAAAAGGAAGCCATGCTGATAATTAAGATGGAGACACGCAAGGTAGAGGAGGTCATAAAGCGAATAAAAGAGCTACATTCTTATCAAGTGCCTGAGATCATTGCCCTACCTATAATTGCAGGTAGTGAGGAATATCTAACATGGATAAAGGAATCGCTGAAGTAGCAGCTAGACGGAAGAGAATATGCTGGAAATAAAGCATCTCAAATTAAACTTAAATGGTAAGCCCATAATCAACGGCCTGAACTTGGAAGTGAAAGAGGGGAAGATACACGGCTTATTGGGAGTAAATGGGGCAGGAAAAACAAGCCTGGCTAACTTAATAATGGGAATAAGTTACCCTGATGAGGGGAGCATAATATTTGAAGAACAAGATATTACCCGATGCACAATCTCAGAAAGAGGAAAAATGGGAATAACCATGGCGTGGCAAGAACCGGCAAGGTTTGAAGGGCTAAGTGTAGGAGAGTACCTCAGGGTAAGCAATAATTTAGGGGTGAATGACATTGAGAACTACCTGTGGATGGTTGGGCTTCCCCCCGGGGAGTATCTAAACAGAGCAGTTGATGCCAATCTGAGCGGGGGTGAGAGGAAAAGGGTGGAGCTTGCCTCCGTCTTGGCGATGAAGCCAAAGGTAGCTATTTTAGATGAGCCCGACTCCGGCATAGATGTAGTCTCATTACCACACATCATGAATGGGATAACTGAGATGAGTAAACAGGGTTCTGCAGTGCTTTTAATCACCCATAGTGAGGAGGCGGTAAGGGTAGCCGAAGAAGTGTCGATAATATGCGCTGGCGAAATAATCAATTCCGGCCCACCACGGGAAATGTGCCAATGGTTTAAGGATAATTGCCAAACGTGTCCTCATATTGGTGAACCGAGCTATAAGGAAGATTGACAAATGCTGGTGGTTAAGGAATATGAAGCGTTGCTTGAAGCCTATGGCAGGGCAGGTGGAAACCTGGATGCTCTGGAAAACAAGGAAGTAGGCAACCTTATCATCCACAAGAATAAAGTCCTCAACGTTAGTGAAGTCGATGGGATAAAGGTGGAGACAAAAGAGACTGAAAGCGGGGTTAGTATTTACTTTTTAGTGGAAGAAGACGCAAAAATCAAATACCCCGTTCATTTATGCTTTGGCGTTCTGCCCGAGGAAGGATTGCAGGAGATTATGTTGAGAGTGGAGGCGCAGAATAACAGCGCGGTGAATGTCATTGCCCACTGTATTTTCCCCAATGCTGTCGATGTGATACACAAGATGGATGCTGATATAAAAATCGGGGATAATGCCAAATTCAGCTATCGTGAAACTCACTATCATGGGGAATTTGGCGGCATTAAGGTGATTCCGAAAGCAAAGATTGTGGTGGGCAAGGGAGCTGTCTGGGAGAGCACCTTCAGTTTGATTCAAGGCTCCGTGGGCTTACTGGATTACGATTTCGAGATTTTTGGTGACGAGAAAAGCATAAACGAGCTTTTGGTAAAGGTCTTTGGCAAAAAGGAAGACGATATAAGTATAGTAGAGAAAATCCATTTGAACGGCCAGGGAGCCAGGGGGCTGGCAAAAAGTCGTCTGGTGTTGAATGACAACGCCAAGGCAATGGTCAGGGGTGAAACATATGGCAATGCCCCCTTTGCCAGAGGTCATGTTGACTGCCTCGAAATTGTGAATGGAGACGGAGTGATAGCGAGGGCAATACCAGTAGTATATGTGAACGACAAGCAAGCGAAGGTTACTCATGAGGCTGCTATTGGTAGTGTAGACAAGAAGCAGATGCAAACATTGATGGCAAGAGGGCTAAATGAGGAAGAGGCAGTTGATGTTATTGTGAAAGGCATACTGAAATAATACCGGCGTTGCTGTTGCGAGGTAAAGGCGAAATGGGTTCCCTGGAAATTCGCAGAACTTTTGGGGCGAAAAGCAATCTCACCAGCATAATAAATGATATAAAGGATTTCCATAAGTTATGGAAAAAAGAAGTTCGGAAATAGAAATCCTTGCGATTTCCAGAGACGGTGAAGAGAAAAAGAGGGATGCAGTCATCCATGAAGAAACAGTTGTCGTCAGGATAGACGAAGAAGTTCACGAATTCCATTGTCTCCCGACCAATTTAGAGGAGATGATACTTGGTAATTTAAAATCAAGGGGAATAGATACTTCTCTCTCAGCTATCACGAAAATCGCCGATAATGAATTTAATGTTGACCTCTCACCTTTGGAAAGGTTAACAAAGAACCCTCAGAGGTGTGACTCCGATAAAAAGTTAACACGCAAAGAAGTTTTTAGCTCGGTGGAAATGCTTAATCAACATAGTTTCTTATTTAAAAAAACTGGATGTACACACATTATTGGAATTTGCGGAGATGGAAGAGAGATTTTCGTAGAGGACACGAGCAGACATTGCGCTATGGACAAAGCCATTGGTCTGGCAATCAGAAACGGGATTGATTTATCGAATGCCTTTTTAGTCGCTTCCTGTCGGCAGACAGTCTCAACAACAAGAAAGGTGATTTTTTGCGGAATACCAATAGTAATAAGCATTGCCGCACCCACAAGCCTGGCGGTAAAAGAAGCCGATGAATACGGAATAACACTCATAGGATTTGCAAGTTCAAAAAGGTTCAACATTTATTCTCACGGTTGGAGAATCAGAATTTAAGAATAACTTGAAGCGGGGAAATGCTTGAGTTCTTCATCGTATTTAAGGATTATCTCATCGAAGTATTGCCCTTCCTGGCGATAGGGTTTTTCCTCAGTGGCTTGATCCATGAATTTGTTCCCACTGGATTGGTGGAAAGACATCTCGGTGGGCGGGGGATAAAGCCGCTCCTCTATTCTACCCTCGCCGGGACAGTCCTTCCTATTTGTTGTATAGGGGCTCTTCCAGTGGCGGTGAGCCTTCACCAGAAAGGAGCAAGGTTAGGGCCAGTTTTAGCTTTCCTGGTAGCAACGCCAGCTACCTCTATAAGCGCCCTTTTAGTTTGTTATGCCCTGCTAGGCATAAAGTTCACCGTATTCATATTCCTTGCTGCGATCTTGATGGGGCTCGTTATGGGTGCCATCGGCAACCTCATCAAGTTTGAGCCCAGAGGTATGACGAGTCCTCTTCAAAAAGCAAATATTGCTATAGATCCTGTTTGTGGCATGGACGTGAATACAGAAGAGGGATTAACAACGGAGTATGAAGGTAAGAGCTATTACTTCTGCTCCCCGCATTGCCAGGCAACCTTTGAAAAAGAAGCCCAGAAATATGCTACTGGCGTGTATGTGAAGAACATCAAGGAAAGATTGGTCTCCGTTTTTAGATATGCCTTTGTGGATATGGTGAAGGAGATTGGCCCCGAGATTCTCTTAGGGCTTGCTCTGGCGGCACTGGTGGTAACGATTGCCCCCATAGGGAAATTTGTAGGAGGTTATCTTGGCGGCGGATTAGGGTATCTATTTAGTCTTGTCCTTGGACTTTTGATGTATATTTGCTCCACTGCCAGCCCTCCTTTGGTTCAGGCCTTTGTGTTGCAAGGAATGAACATTGGCGCCGCGATGGTTCTGCTATTGGTAGGACCAGTTACCAGTTGGGGAACTATCCTGGTTTTAAGGAAGGAATTCGGCGGCAAGATCCTTCTTGTCTACTTGGCGGTCATCAGCATAATGGCTTTGGCTCTGGGCTGGTGCTTTTCAATGATATAGGCACAAAGAAGTGAAGAATATTGGCGCTTGTAGGTGGGGCTAACGAGGGCTTTAGATTTTAGAAGAAAGGAGGTGTGAGATGCCAGCAGTAGCAACAGTGGTACAATGTAAGAAGTGCGGCTTTGAGATAAGGTCAGACTGGAAGTTCTGTCCCAGTTGTGGCGACAAAATCGTATGTACCGGCAAGTATGCGAAGCTCTGCGCTAAGAAGTAAGAGCTCTTTCTTGCCGCTAGAGGAAAAAGCAACAAAGCCATCTCAAATTTCAAGAACGAACGGAGGTAACAACATGAAAATCGTAAGCCTATGCGGCACATGCTCGCAATGCCCGGTAGTCAAGATAACAAACACACGAGTGAAAATAGGGGAGAACGGCAACACCTGTGTCCTTACTAAAGAACAGTGGGAGACCCTCAAAGGCAAGATATTGAAGAGAGAACTCTAAGGCAGAAAACTCAAAATCGAAGCCTCGGGCCCCACCCAATAGAGATACGGCTTCCTTAAAATTGAGCACCCTTAGAATAGAAAGAGAGGGAAACAGTGAAAGTCATCGTAAAGCCATTTCTGTCGAGTAGAAGCCATGTCAGAAACAATAGAAGAAAACAATATCCTTGGACTTTTGGATGACTTTGACCTGATCGTGGATGCGATGGATAATTTTCATACCAGGTACCTGCTGAACAGGACTGCCATAGCGAAGAACATCGCTTTTTCCCATGGTGCGATTAACGGACTACATGGACAGGCTACAACGATAATCCCAGGAAAGACCGCTTGCCTAAGATGCTTATTCCCTGAACCTCCTCCATTAATGACCTTCCCTGTAGTGGGAGCGACCTGTGGCGTTATAGGATGCATTCAAGTAACTGAGGTAATAAAGTACATTGTTAAGATGGGAAGCTTCCTGGAGAATAAGCTTCTGCTTTGGGACAGCTTGAATGCAAAGATAGACGAGATTGAGCTAGAAAGGAATCCAAGCTGTGAAGACTGTGGCTGGAAATGAGATTAGAAACGCCGAAAATCAATCTTTACGATTCTAAGCCCTGCACATTAGTAGGGCTTGCCACCAATATAGTCCTGGCAATTTTCAAGTTGCTCGCTGGTATATTTGGTTTTAGCTATGCCATGATAGCTGATGCCATTCACTCCTTCTCCGATTGTTTTGCCACGGGCATTGTTTATGTAGGCATACGAATTGGAGAAAAACCGCCAGACAAAAGCCATCCTTATGGTCATGCCAATGCCGAGATTATTGCTGCCTTACTGGTCGCCCTCATAATTCTCGCTACCGGGGTCTATGTCGGCGTTTCCTCTATCCAACTCATTGCCCACAAACATTTTGAAACCCCGGCCACAATTGCCCTGATAGCAGCGGCCACTTCCATAGTCATAAAGGAGGCTTTGTTTCGTTACACGCTCAAGGTTGGGAAGAAGAACGACAGTCCTGCTGTTGTTGCTAATGCCTGGGACCATCGCTCAGATGCTTACTCCTCAATTGCTGCCTTAGCCGGTATACTTGGAGCCAGGCTGGGGGTTCCGTACTTAGACCCTGTAGCCGGTCTTATTGTCTCGGCTTTCATTATCAAGATGTCCGTTACTCTTCTCCGCCCTAATATTGGAGTCTTGATGGATGAAAGCCCAAGCTCAGCAATCTTGGACAAGATTAGAACCACGGCTCTAGAAATTGGAGGGGTTAAGACAGTCGATAGCATCAGGGCACACCGATTGGGTTCTAGCTTCACCGTTGATATAGAAGTAGCTGTGGATAGCAGCCTCACCGTAAAACAAGGCCATCAGGTAGCCGAAGAGGTAAAAAGCGGGCTCTTGAGCGAGGTTGAGCATGTGCAGGATGTCATAGTTCATGTCAACCCTTATCGTCCACACCAGACCTTGGAAAAGAGATAAGCCGCTTTGGGTATCAGTTTAATAGTCATCAATTTGCTTCTCAATCAAAGCTTGGCGTCGAGCGTAGCAGTGATGATGAACTGGTTTCAGCTAGTGACAACCTTGGAGCGAGGATTGATAGCTTAAGGATTTTTGCCAGCTATCAGGAAGCTCTGATTATAACACAGAATATCCTCACTTCACATGACCGTGGAAGTGGCAACTGCGGCGAGGATAATCATGGCTACCGTTTCGAAGCGCTCGTAGGTAAGTAGCCAGACGGCGGGACTATTGGCAAGGCTGAACTCATTCAGATAGTGTGTTCAAGTACCAACAGTTGCTCGTCCTGTTTGAAGAAGCTTATAATAACTGGGTTGAGAATCATTCTGTATACTGGCAAAGCGGGCGTGGGCAAAATCGATGGAAGGTTGAAAATCGAGTTCCAGGCAAGTAATAGATTCAGTGAATCATAAAGGAAGGAGCATCAAAGTAGAATAATGGCTACCCAATACGGACCAGACAAAATCCGTAATGTCGTATTGCTATCTCATTATGGTGTAGGCAAGACCACGCTTGCCGAATCAATGTTGTTCGCTTCGGGGACTACTAAGCGTTTAGGTAATGTCGAGGGTGGAACTACTACGTCTGACTACGACCCCCTTGAAATAGAGCGACAAATGAGCGTGAATCTATCGCTGCTTCCCCAGGTATGGAAGGAAACGAAAATAAATCTCATTGACACTCCAGGCTACGCTGATTTTACCAGTGAAATGAAGTCTGGTTTGCGCGTTAGCGAAGGGGCGATAGTCCTGGTTTGCGCCGCTTCGGGAGTAGAGGTGGGAACAGAACAAGTTTGGGATTACGTGGAAGAAGCAAACTTACCTCGCCTGCTGTTCATCAACAGGATGGACAAAGAGAATGCCGATTTCTCCAGCACTCTAGAACAAATTCAGGCTAAGTTGGGGACAAAATGTCTGCCTGCTACACTCCCCATAGGCGCACAGAGCGATTTCAAAGGTTTCGTAGACTTGCTGAACATGAAAGGCTACGCTGGGGCCGATCTAAAGGAAACCGATGTTCCTTCTTCGCTTGCAGAACAAGCCACTTCCTACCGTGAGAAGTTAGTAGAGGCAGCCGTTGAAGTTGATGACGAGCTCTTAACCAAGTATTTAGAGGGAGATGAAATAAGCAATGACGAGATTCTCCCGGCTATAAAGAAGGCAACAATTTCGGGGAAATTGGTCCCTGTTTTCGCCGGCTCGGCATTACAAAGTATCGGTACAAAGGCACTGCTTGATGCTATTTGCGACTTCTTCCCTTCGCCTGAAGAACACGGCGCCATCACAGCGGTAAACCCAGCAACCAAGGAAAAAGAAGAACTTAAACCAGCTACAGGGGAACCTTTAAGCAGCCTTGTGTTTAAAACCACCGCTGACCCATATGTGGGCAAGCTTAACTATTTTCGAGTTTACTCAGGATTATTACTAGGCAATTCGCAAGTTTGGAATGCCAGCAAGAAGGGCATGGAACGTATTGGCCAGCTATTCACCTTAAGAGGTAAGAATCAAGAACCAGTTGCTCAGCTAGCTGCTGGAGATATCGGGGTGTTGGCCAGGCTGAGCTTAACTACCACTGGAGATACTCTCTGCTCTCCAGAACATCACCTGATACTGGATGGCATCGCGTTCCCTCAAGCGAATTTAACCATGGCAGTCCAACCTCAAACTAAAGCTGACCTGGATAAAATGAGCACAATCTTGCCCAGGATTTGTGAAGAGGACCCCGCTCTCCAAATACACAGAGAACAGGATACTAATGAACTCCTAATCTCAGGAATTGGCGATGCTCATTTAGAGATGGTTAAAGAGAAAGCACATCGCAAATTCGGGGTGAAGCTAAATTTAACCTCGCCGAAGGTTCCCTACAAGGAAACCATCACTGTGGCAACCAAGGCAGAATACAAGCATAGGAAGCAAACAGGAGGACATGGGCAATATGGACATGTCCTCTTGGAGCTCGAGCCTTTGCCCCGAGGCACCGGCTTTGAGTTCACCAAGAAAATTGTTGGCGGAGCAATACCCAAAAATTACATCCCCGCGGTGGAGAAAGGAGTCAATGAAGCGAAGCAGCAAGGCGTCTTAGCCGGCTACCCGGTAATTGATGCCAAGGTCACACTTTACGACGGTAGCTTCCACCCTGTGGATTCATCAGATATCTGCTTTAAAATCGCCGGTGCGCAAGCCTTGAAAAATGGACTATCTGAGGGGCAACCAATACTGCTTGAGCCAATAATGAACTTAACGGTAACCGCTCCAGAGGAATTCACTGGCGACCTCACTGGAGACCTTAACTCAAGGAGAGGACGCGTACTTGGGATAGAGCCAGAAGGTAAAAATAACACTATCCAAGCCCAAGCACCTTACTCAGAATTGCTGGATTACGCTATAACCCTAAGGTCAATAACCCAGGGTCGTGGCAGCTTCACCATGGAATCCAGCCACTACGAAGAAGTGCCACCCCACCTCACCCAAAAAGTTATCGCCCAAAGGAAGCAAGAAAAGGAATAAATTCCGTATTTGATTAATTTAACCCGCTAGCAATTCCTTCAGCTTAGTGGTAAGGGCAGGCACAACATCTTCAAATTTGCCCACCACCCCAAAGTGAGCTTGCTTGAATATGTTTGCCTCAGGGTCCTTGTTAATGGCAATGATGTTCTTTGAGCCACTGCAACCAGACATATGCTGGCTGGCTCCTGATATAGCGATAGCAAAATAAATATCGGGAGCGACAATCTTACCAGTGAGGCCAATATGCATCGCCTCAGGTACCCACCCATTGTCACATGGCGGACGTGAAGCACCTACGGCACCCTTGAGCACATCGGCAAGTTCTTTCAGGGTAGTATTGTAAGGGTCAGTTCCACCACAACCTCTACCTCCACAGACTATCGCCGTGGCATCCTCAAGCTTAACACCAGTTACTTCCTCCTTTATAATTTCCACCACCTTCGTCTTCACCTTTGACGTGTCCACAGTGACCTTAGCAGGAATGACTTCCCCTTTTCGGGACTCATCACGCTCTATAGGCGACATCGCCTTCACCCTAGTAGTGGCTATTTGGGGCACAGCCTCAGATGTAAATATCGCCTGAGCATTGCCTCCATACACCGAACTTGTCTGCATAAGCTGCTTTGTCTCCGGGTCTATGCTCAACTCAAGGCAATCTGTGGATAAGCCAACCTGAAGTCTAAAAGCAAGACGAGGAGCCAGGTCGGCACCCATGGGTGTGTTACCCAGCAAAACGACACGAGGTGAAACCTGCCCGATAACCTGGTCAGCAACCTGCATATAACAGTCTGCTTCGTATCGCTTTAACGTTGCGTCTTCTACGGTATAAACTTTGTCCGCTCCAAAAGCGATTGCTTCCTTGGAGAGGTCACCAACCGCATCGCTGGCCAGTAAACAAGATAAGTCTTCCTTCAATTCATCAGCAAGTTTCCTACCACAGCCCAGTAGTTCAGTGGTGATAGAAGGGAACTCTCCTTCTGCTATTTCCCCGAAAACTAAGATACCTTTATTTTCAGCCATCGTTTCCTCCTTGAATTAGAGTATTTTTGCTTCTCTAAGCTTTACAGCCAAGTTAGCGCCGGCTTCCGCCGGAGTATCTGCTTCGATTATTTCACACTTGGTCTCCCTCACTGGCTGAAAGAGTTTAGCCAGCTTAACAGATCTTCCGGCAGCACCAACCTGAGAGGGTTCAAGCCCGATGTCTGCTGGCTTCCATACGATGGGTTGCTTTTTCGCCGCTGCCATAATCCCCTTAAGAGCGGCGTAGCGTAAATCGCCCAGCTCACTGGTTATTGTGAGCAAGGCAGGAAGCTCCACCTCCACAACTTCATAGCCATCGCTAACAGCTCGCTCTACTTTCGCTTTCCCATCAGCGACCTCCACCTTCCTGACCACACTTACCGCAGGAATCCCTAAAATTTCCGCGATGCCTAAACCAACCTGCCCGGCATTCCAGTCAGCAGATTGCCGCCCACAGAAAATAAGGTCATATTCCCCCACCTTCTTAATCGCTGCAGCCAGTGCATTGGCCGTTGCCCAGCTGTCACCCTCTTCAAAAGCCGCATCTTCAAGAAGGATAAGCTCATCGCCACCCACAGATAATGGTTTCTTAATCACGTCACGGGTTAGATTGTTACCCAAACTAATCACCGTGATTTTACCGCCTATCGTGTCTTTAATCCTTAACGCAGCCTCCACAGCATTTTCATCATAAGGACTAACCACTGGCTTTACATCCGGCGGCACGGTCATCTTGTCCCCAGCTACCTTGAATGAAGCTGGGGGAGCCTCAGGATCAGGAACTTGTTTACAACAGACAATCATGTTAATTGGCATTGTCCAACCTCCTTAAATAATTGCGAACTTATAAGATTATATTAAAGAACCCGAAATTGTCAATAACCCGAGCAACTTGTCTGTTTCGACCATATTTGTTTTAATAACATATTACTTCGATGAACAGGACATATCTTGATTATGCCGCCACCACGCCGACACATACTGAGGTAGTAAAAGCGATGCTGCCATATTTCAGCGATGCCTTCGGCAATCCCTCAACTCTCTATTCCTACGGGCAGGAAGCAAGGGAAGCCGTTGAGGAGGCGAGGAACAAGATTGCCAGCTTGATTAATGCTCAGAGTGAGGAAATTGTTTTTACCAGTGGAGGGACAGAGGCAGACAATTTCGCTATAAAGGGTGTTGCTTACGCCAATGAACATAAAGGGAATCACATTATTACTACCCCTATTGAGCACCACGCTGTGATAGAACCGTGTAAGTTTCTGGAGAAAAGAGGATTCTCCGTTACATATCTTCCCGTGGACAGGTGTGGACTGGTTGACCCGCAGGATGTCAAGAAAGCTATTACCGATAGAACCATACTTATTTCAATAATGCATGCCAACAATGAGGTAGGCACCATAGAACCAATAAACGCGATAGGCAAGATTGCTAACGAACGAGGAATAATTTTCCACACGGATGCGGTTCAAACTGTGGGACATATCCCGGTTGACGTAGACAAACTGGGAGTGGATTTACTCTCCATTTCAGCCCACAAGTTTTACGGACCAAAGGGAATAGGAGCACTGTATGTCAGAAAAGGCACGAAGCTGGCTCCATTCATCCATGGTGGCGCACAGGAGAAGGGGCAGCGTGCCGGCACGGAGAATACCCCAGGCATTATAGGCTTTAGTAAGGCAGTAGAAATTGCCATGCAGGAAATGACTGAGGAGAGAACGAGACTAAGCCATCTTCGTGACAAATTCATTAAGGGTCTACTGGAGCAAATTGAGCAGATTCAGCTGAATGGTCATCCTACAGAAAGGTTGCCTAACAATGTCAATGTAACCATTGACATGGCTAGGGCGGATTTAGTGCTTCTAGACCTCGAAACAGAGTGGATTTACGCTTCTAGTGGCCCAGCTTGCAGTTCATCGAATCCCGAACCTTCGCATGTGCTTCTGGCACTAGGGCTCTCGCCGGAACAAGCCCGTAGCTCGCTCAGGTTTACCTTAGGTCGCGAAACTACCGAAAGTGATATAGAGCGAGTGCTTGAAGTGCTACCCCGCATAATAGGCAAGACAACGGTCATGTCAGAGCTTCTAAAAGGCCTGGCGCGGCGTTCAAGATGCTGCTAAATTGAAACATGCCAAATATGTTCAAGGCCAGTTTCAATCGATTACAGAATCAAATTCAGCAAACTGCCCACAACCAGGGAAGCAACTATCATTATCCCGGTAGCAGCAAGCATGCCCTTAAAGCCCAACTCCCGAGCCAGAACCACAAAACTAGCGATACAGGGAAAGAACATAGCCAGAACCACGCTGCCGATGACCAACTGGTTGGCAGTTAAATTGAGGACACTGAGCATGCCTATTGCCATATCCTTGCGTAAAAAGCCAACCACCAGCGCAGCGGTCGCTTCTTGGGGCAGTCCAAAAAACCCGCTTACTACTGGCGCCGCAAAGTTGGCAATGTAGTCAAACACATTCAAGGCATAGAGAATGGTGACGACAAAGATGCCTAACATAACTATAGGGATTGCCTCCCTAAGGAAGCCAAGTATTCTCGCCCAGAGCTTCAAGGCCACCATCCGCAGCGGCGGTAAGCGGTAAGGGGGAATCTCAACCAAGAGCTCGGGGCTAAAGCCTTTCACCATTAGGTTTAAAATCAATCCCAGGATGATCCAGACCACGAAAAGCGTGCCATACACTATAGCCACATATTGCCATCCCTCCCTCCCAACCAATCCGATGACCATGGCTTGAAGGGCAGCACACGGGACTGCAATGGAGATAAGGGTAGCAACGATGAATCTCTCCCGCTTACTTTCCAAAATTCGGGTGGCCAGGATTCCAGGAACATTGCATCCCAGGCCAAGGAGCGTGGGTATAATGGCGTATCCGTGCATTCCCAGACGGTGCATCAGAGTGTCAAGAAGCACTGCCACGCGAGGCAAGTATCCTAGATCTTCTAGAAAACCTAACACCAAGTAGAAAGCGAGAACATAAGGTAGGACAGCCCCAAATGGTATGTATAGCCCGGTAGTCAAGATGCCAAATGATTGAAAAAAGTCCACTTCGCCATTGATCAATTTCCCGACAAGGATATCATGCAGGAAGCCGCCTGATCCCAGAAACTCGCTTAGCCGCATCATCACGGGAGCCCAGAGGTTGTTAAACAGCGGCTCGAATATATATCCGATGAGACCTTCGCCAATGAAGCGGATCACCATAAATGAGACGAGAATCGCCAAAACAGCGATAGGGATTCCTGGGAAAGGCTTGACCGAAGCATCACCCAAGCGCTCCAGCCAAGTGTGGTGCCGATGAGTTACTGTTTGCACCTGCTCTATAATTCTACCCACGCCTGCCCACCGTTCATCACGCGTTCGATAAGATACATCTGGAGATGCCGCTTCATGGATGCGACTCACCAATTCTTTCATCCCCTCCCCAGTCACTGCCACTGTGGGCACGACGGGTACCCCTAAAACCTGCTCCAGCTTCTTGACATCGATGTATATTCCTCTATGCTTGGTATCATCCCACACATTCAGCGCCACTATTACGGGGATGTCTCTTTCCAGCAATTGCATGGTTAGAAATAGGTTTCTCTCCAGATTGGTAGCATCGACGACATCAATGACCAGGTCACCGTCCTTGAGCATCTCTGTAGCCACCTCTTCTGCCTTGGAAGTAGGCTCCAAGGTGTAAGTGCCGGGCACATCTATAACCTCAGTAAGTTCCCCTCCCAACTTAAGATACCCTTTGGTGAACTTTACTGTCGTGCCCGGATAATTGGAAGCGATAACCCGGATCCCAGTGAGGCGCGAGAAAAAGACGCTCTTCCCCACATTGGGGTTACCCATCAAAAGTATCTTCACTCGCTCTCCAGCTCAACCAGGATTCTCCTGGCCATGCCGAAGCCAATGGCAACCTGAACACCATCCACCTGGATCGTCGCCGGCCCACGCATGAGCATGGAACTAACCTTGGTTATTTTTTTGCCTGGTCTGATCCCCATGGCTTCAACCCGACGCGTCAGGCCATATCCCCCAGTAATCTCGATGATTCTACCCCTTTCGCCCGTTCGCATCTGGGCAACCGTCGTCTGTCTATTAAAGGTCATATTCAGATTTGCTCCTGTATCCTGCCATCAACAATTGATAACTTTGTTAGCTATGGCTAACTTGCCACGGCAAAAATTTTATCTTTCTCCCAATCCCCGCTCCAAACATTCAGGAGGAAGCTCTCCATGCTCCAGATAATATCTATATCTTTTGGGGAAATTAGCCTCTCCCAGTGGACATGCTTCCATAAATTCTATAAATTTAATCATCCTTTCCAAGGTAATGGGGCTGATGACATGCTCAATCCTGCAGGCATCTTCTTCAGCAATTTCTTTGTTAATGTCCAGAGCTTCACTAAAAAAGCGACTTAATGCTCTGTGACGGCGAATCACATCCTGGGCTGCTTTATCACCCTCAGGCGTGAGTCTTATATCGCCATACTTTTTATGAACTACAAGCGCTTCTTCAGAAAGTCTTTCCAGCGCTGCAGTAACGCTGGGCATTTTTACATTCAGCATGCGACTAAGCTGCTTGACCTTCACAGCTTTCTCACCTTTATGCAGATTAGCTATTGCCTCAAGATAATCTTCTACACTTGCACTATATTTCTTTACCATCTTCTGCTTCACCATCATGAGTGAAAATGTTAGTTTAGTCTAACAAATTATACCCATCCTCTTTTTGCTTGTCAAGACCAAAAATCAAAAAGTTAAATCAGCCCACCAAAATGCATTAACACCGGCGCTAATAGTAATGAGAGCACCGACATTAGCTTGAGCATTATATTTAATGATGGACCAGTAGTATCCTTCATTGGGTCACCAACAGTATCTCCCACCACTCCTGACCCCAGCTTCAATGCTGTCTCAATAGAATCAGCAAGTCGAGCGGCGTTTCCATTTTTCTCTATCTGTAACCGGTCAACTACCGCCTCAATAGTATGCTTTTTATTTTTATCTAACCAAAATTCCTCAGAGAGGTCATAGATTCGCCGTCAACTCGAGCCCTGACAAAACCTGCCTTTTGTAAATCCTGGAATATCGCTTGATGTTCACCTTTGCGGTCTCTAATCAGTGGCGATAGAATCATATACGATTCCCTTGAGGTATCCCTTGAACAGCATCCACAATTTGTTGCACCGTCTGGCGACGAATCTCACGTCCACACTTAGGACAACGAGGTGACCAATGCGGGCAAAGAGAAGACGCAAATAATCATAGATTTCAGTCACTGTGCCCACGATGGAGCATGGATTATGAGGTGGTCTTTTTTGGTCAATGGATATGGCTGGGCTCAGCCCTTCAATGTAATCCACATCGGGCTTTTCCATCTGCCCTAAAAATTGGCGGGCATAGGCGGAGAGAGATTCCACCATATACCTGCGCTGACCTTCAGCATATATGGCATCGAAGGCTAAGGAGCTTTTCCCTGAGCCAGAGACACCAGTGATGACCACTAGATTGCTTCTGGGGATAAGGACATCTATGTTTTTGAGACTGTGCTCCCTGGCACCTTTAATGAATATAGCGTCGGGTATGATACTTTATTTTAGCACCATGCCTGATTTCCCCAAAATTTTGCTACTAGGCTAATTCTAAATAATCCACAGAGGACAGAGCACCAAGGTTACTGTCGCTATGAGCTTAGCTACAATGTGCAGGGAAGGTCCCACAGTATCCTTAAGAGGGTCACCAACAGTGTCACCAGCGACAGCGGCAGCGTGTATAAGTGAACCTTTGAGGACAACATTTCCCACCTCATCCTTGAGTTGTCCATCCTCAATATACTTCTTGGCGTTATCCCAAGCACCACCGCTATTGTTCATAAAGGAAGCCATGAGAATAGCGGAAAAGGTTCCTACGATAAGAAAGGCACCTACTGCCATGGGAGCATCCCAGCCAGGTATGAATCTGAAAATAACCCCAACAACTACAGGGAGAAGCACGGGAAGCAATCCAGGAGCAATCATTCCCCTTAGTGCTGCCCTTGTGGTAATGTCAACTGCCCTGCCATAATCAGGTCTTGATGTTCCCTTCATGATTCCGGGGTCAGCTTTGATTTGGCGGCGCACTTCCTCAATAATCTTACTTGCTGCGTCTCCTACTGATCTAAGACTCCAAGAGCTGAAGAGGAAGACCATCATGATGGCTAGAATGCCGCCAATAAGAACCTCAGGGCAGACAAGGTTTACAATGAACAACTCTCCCTCCCTACCCTGGAAGAGCAGGACTCTGTCAAAATAAGCCTGAAAGAGGAGAAAGCCAGCCAGTCCTGCCGAGACCATGGCATACCCCTTGGTTAGAGCCTTGGTGGTATTGCCGGTAGCGTCAAGACGGTCAGTAACTCGCCTTATCTCAGAACCAGCACCAGTAAACTCGTTGATTCCATTAGCATTATCGGTTATAGGACCAAAAGTGTCTTCAGCCAGAATAAAGGGGCAGGTCATCAGCATGCCCATAGTAGCTATTGCCGTGCCATAGGCGCCAGCTATCCACCATGGAATGTCTAACCCAGCAATCATTCCAAACCAATAAGAAAGCCCGAGAGCAGCACAAATGGTAAGCGCTGTTGGCATGATGGTTTCAAAGCCTACAGACATACCAGTAACAAATGTGGTTGCTGGACCGGTGCGGGAAGCCTCAGCAATCCTTCTTGTCGGACCAAACCTAGACTCAGTGTAATACTGAGTAATATAGATTACTATTACACTAGCTACTATACCAACAATACCAGCCGCCGTAAGCCATAACCATCCTCCTGGGCACATATAACTGAACATCACCTTACAGGTAAAAAACATAGCTATCACACACAGAGCCAGGGCCGCATAATAGCCACGGTTGAGAGCAGTCATCGGGGCCTCTTGTGCACCACGACTGCGCACACAAAGTATACCTATCACGCTGGCAATAATACCAAAGGCGCGAATAACGAGTGGGAAAAGCACCCAACCCACAGCAATAAGCGGGGGAACTCCTGCCTTTAGCGAGATTATATACAGGGTCACGCCTATTATCATGGCACCGATGTTTTCTGCTGCCGTAGACTCAAAGAGGTCAGCGCCACGACCAGCACAGTCACCAACATTATCACCAACCTGGTCAGCGATTACCGCTGCATTACGGGGGTCGTCCTCAGGAATTCCAGCCTCAACCTTGCCAGCAAGGTCTGCCCCCATATCGGCAGCCTTAGTAAAGATACCCCCGCCGAGCTGAGCAAAAAGGGCAACCATACTGGCCCCAAAGCCAAAGCCAACAATAAGGTGAGGAGCAATTCCAGGATGGCTAGCCCCTCCGAAAGCGAAAAATATTGCGGTTACTCCCAGCAAGCTCAAGACAACAATAAGAAAACCGGAAACTGCTCCCCCACGTAGTGCTACCTTTATAGCCGCATTTAAGCCACTGTGCGAGGCAGCAGCACAACGAACATTTGACTTAACCGCAATCCACATGCCGACAATTCCGGAAATACAGGAGCAAAGAGCCCCGGCAAGGAAGGCTACTGCTGTCCTCCATCCTAATCCAAAAGCCGATACTCCCAGCATCTCTAGCTCTGCCGGACTGCTTAGCATGCCAAGCAGAATACCGATTACCGCTCCCACTACAAGAGCAGTTATGCCAATAGTGGAATACTGGCGTCTGATGAAAGCCCATGCACCCTCTGATATCATGGCATTAATATTCTGCATGGCTGCTGTTCCTGAATCAGCACGCAAAATATACCTTATCAGGGCTAAGGCAAAAATAATACCTATACCCCCACCTATCAGCACCACCCAGAAAATTCCCGGAATTTGTGGCATCTTAACCCCCTTTAATTGTAATCTAGATTAGTCTGCCCCGAGCCTTTTATTAATCCAGCCGCTGACGAACTTCCACCTCAAGAAGTTCTCTAAAAATTTCAAAAATGGCACTTTTCAAAGCTAACTGATTTTCTGCCCAAAGCTAGGCTATCGAGTTTTCGGACAGCCTCTCAAAACAATAGCGTATAAAGTAACCCATCAAACACCCACCTAAAATCCCAGCAACTACACATATCCAAACTAAATCAAACATAATAGGGTGACTCCTTTCTGAATCCAAATATAAAAATAAGGATGCCCAAATTGAACACTGGACATCCCTTTATGTGATAAACACATTGAACTTAGGATTTTAGTATAAAATTTTATATTTCGTCAATAAGTAAGCAGGGGGCCTTGCATTTAAAAATTCTTGTGTTATAATGTTTAGCAGTCTAGTTCATAGAGTGCTAACCAGTAAACTTTAGGAAAGGAGGAGTTATGGTAATTAAAGTCGAACCCCTAGGAGATAGAGTAGTGATTAAACCTACTCCCAAAGAAGAAGTAAGCAAGGGGGGAATTGTTATACCAGATACAGCCAAGGAAAAGCCCCAGGAAGGCAAAATCATCGCTGTAGGTCCAGGCAAGCTATCTGAAGATGGCAAGCGTATCGCTATGGAAGTGAAAGTAGGAGACAAGGTGATTTATTCCAAATATGCCGGGACAGAGATTAAGGTCGACGACGAAGAATTGATTATTGTTCGCGAGAGCGATATTTTAGCTAAGCGAAGTTCACAAAAAAGGAGGTAAATTGAAATGGCAAAACAACTTCTTTTCGGCGAGGAAGCCAGAAAGGCACTCAAAACAGGCATAGATACTCTAACAGCTGCAATTAGAGTAACCTTAGGGCCTCGTGGACGTCCGGTGGCACTGGACAAGAAATTTGGCGCTCCTTCGGTTCTTAATGACGGTGTTTCCATTGCCAAGGATGTGGAACTGCCCGATCCATTTGAGAACATGGGGGTTCAATTAGTAAAAGAGGCAGCAACCAAAACTAATGACCAGTGTGGTGACGGAACCAGTACATCTGTTATTCTGGCGCAAGGCATCATTGCTGAAGGCTTCAAGAACATCGCCGCTGGCGCTGACTCTATGGCTTTGAAGCGTGGCATTGAGAAAGGAGTGGTGGCTGTGGTGGAAGAACTTAAAAAAATGGCTATCCCTGTAGCTGGTAAAGACCAGGTGGCCCAGGTGGCTGCTATATCAGCAGTGGATCAGGACATTGGCAACTTAATCGCCGATGTAATGGAAAAGGTGGGCAAGGATGGTGTCATTACTGTCGAGGAAGGCAAAGGACTTGAATTTGAAACTGAGTATGTTGAGGGTATGAAATTCGATCGTGGCTATATCAGCCCGTACTTCATCACTAATGCCGAACAGATGAGATGCGAACTAGAAGACCCCTACATCCTCATTACCGATAAGAAAATCGCTGCCTTGAATGATGTCCTCCCCGCCTTGGAAAAGATAGTCCAGACATCCAAGAACATCGTTCTCATTGCTGAGGATCTGGAAGGTGAACCCTTAGCCACCCTGGTGGTCAATAAGCTGAGGGGAACTTTAAGCCCTCTGGCAGTTAAAGCACCAGGATTCGGGGACAGACGAAAGGAAATGCTTCAGGATATAGCTGTTCTCACTGGCGGTAAGGTCATATCAGAGGAAGTTGGCAGAAAGCTGGATTCAGTAACCATAGAAGACCTGGGGCGAGCACGAAAGGTTATCGCTGACAAAGATAATACTACCATCGTGGAAGGAAAAGGGGCAACCAAAGATATCGAAGCGAGAATCAAGCAAATCAGGTCCCAAATTGACGTAACCACATCCGATTACGACAAAGAAAAGCTCCAGGAAAGGCTGGCGAAGTTAGCCGGCGGCGTGGCGGTAATAAAGGTAGGTGCCGCCACTGAGGTAGACTTAAAGGAGAGGAAACACCGTGTCGAGGATGCTCTCTCTGCCACAAGGGCCGCTGTAGAAGAAGGCATCTTACCTGGCGGTGGCATTGCCCTTCTTAACTCAATACCTGCCCTGGATAAGGTAAAGGTCAAGGGAGATGAAGCTACTGGCGTGGCTATACTTAAACGAGCCTTGGAAGAGCCTATTCGTTGTATCGCCGTCAATAGCGGAAGAGAGGGCTCAGTAATAGTAAATAAAGTAAGGGAGAGCGCAAAAGGTGTGGGCTATGACGCTCTCAGAGACGAATTAGAAGTCAACATGGTGGAACGGGGCATTGTCGACCCCCTTAAAGTTACCAAGGCTGCTTTACAAAACGGCGCTAGTATTGCCAATATGATTTTAACCACTGAATCCTTGGTAACTGATATCCCTGAAAAGGAAAAGATGCCGTCAATGCCACCCGGTGGCGGGTATCCTGAGTACTGATAACAAGCACTATCATTAAGAGGAGCTGCTTACCAGGCAGCTCCTTTTCATAGCTTGAGCAAATTTAGCAAAGGTTCTTCCTTTTTTACCGGTCCTACTACAGCTAAGTTGAGCCCATTATCAATCAGGATTTCTTGGGCTACCTGTTTTAGCTCATCCTCAGTGATAGCCTCAATTATAGAGATAACCTCATCTATGTCGAGAATCTCCCGCCTCGCTAATTCCTGGCCACCAAGCCATAAAGCCACGTTTTGACTATCCTCAAGCCGAAGTTGCAACCTGCCCTTTGATAGCTCCTTGGCTCTGCGAAGCTCATCTGCAGTGATTCCTTGCCTTAACTTGGCTATTTCCTCAACTACGGTGGCAATGGCAGTTTCTGCCTTATTTATGTCCACACCGGCGTAGATAGCAAATGACCCTGAATTAAGGAAATGCTCCACATAGCTATGTATGTCATATGCCAACCCTTTCTTCTCTCGGATCTCAGTGAATAAGCGACTGCTCATTCCCACTCCAAACGCTGTGTTCAGCAGGTCAAGAGCAAAACGTCGTGGATGGAAACGAGAGAACCCATGGACACCTAAACAAAGATGCACTTGTTCACTGTTTTTGTGCTCGATACGTAACCTCGGTGTGGCTTGCCCACTATTCGTCACATACCCCTCCGATACCTGACCCGCAGACCAGTCATGAAACAGCGCCTCAATGCGAGCTAATGCTTCATCAGGCTGTATATTGCCGGCAATACTAACCACGGTATCATTGGGCAAATATCGATGACGGATGTATCTTAACATCCGTTCTCTCGTTGTCGAAGCTACAGTTTCCTTACTGCCGATGATTTCGCGCCCCAAAGGCTGGTTTGGCCATAAAAGCTCATCAATAAGCATATTCACTCGCTGTTGAGGAATATCCATATTCATATTTATTTCTTCAATGATGACTCGGCATTCTTGCTCTATATCATTGGAATCGAAACGAGAATTGCACAGCAAATCGGATAGCACATCCAAAGCTACAGGAAAATGGGCATCCGCTACTTTGCACCAAAAAACGGTCATTTCTTTATCCGTGCCAGCATTGATTATGCCGCCTACTCCCTCAACATCCTGACTTATCTCTTTAGCTGTGGGCCTCCGCTTTGTGCCTTTGAAATACATATGCTCAGCAAAATGAGAAATGCCGGCATCTTCCTCATTTTCATAACAGGAGCCGGCACCAACAAGAAAAGCGAGGCACACCGAACGAGTATGAGGCATAACACTGGTAATGACCCTTAATCCGTTGTCAAGAACAGTTTTGGTATACACTTGCCTCAAATTCTACTTTCATCTATCTCCTCCGTCAACAAAAAGACGCTGTAAGACCCATTTGATACAATACTGGGCGGTGCTTCTAAAGATGAAAAGAAATGAAATACTCGGTGGTCTATTTGGGCTATGTATTGGCGATGCGCTTGGTATTCCTTTCGAGTCCTGCTCCAGAGATGAATTGAAGAGAAATCCAGTAACCGCTATGGTTGGCTACGGTGTTCATAATCAGCCAGCGGGAACATGGTCGGATGATAGCTCGCTCACTTTCTGCTTAGCCGATAGCTTGTGTCAAGGCTTTAATCTGGACGATATTGCCGGTAAATTTTGTAAATGGCTTTATGAAGGTTATTGGACTCCGTATGGGAAAACCTTTGGTGTCGGAAACACAACTCGACAGGCTATTTTCCGTCTCACAAAAGGGGTAAACCCCGAAGAAGCCGGTGGTAAAGGCGAATACAGTAATGGAAATGGCTCACTGATGAGAATTTTGCCATTAGCATATTATCTTGAAAATGCCGAGGCTCCCAAAAAATTTGAAATAATCCATCAGGTATCCTCCATTACTCATGCTCATCCAAGGTCACAAATAGCTTGTGGCATCTATATCCAGCTAGCAATTAACCTCCTCAAAGGAGATGAGCCAAAATTAGCATACCAGAGCATGAAAGCAACTATCTCAGATTTCTATCGAAAAGACCCATACTGCGGGGAAGTAAATAATTTCGCCAGAATTTTACAAGCCGACATTTCAAAGCTCATTGAGGACGAAATAAAGTCAAGCGGCTATGTCATAGATACGCTTGAGGCTAGTCTGTGGTGTCTTCTCAACAGCAATTCGTACGCTGAAACAGTGCTCAACGCAGTAAACCTTGGAGGTGATACTGATACAACGGGCGCAGTTGCCGGAGGGCTAGCAGGAATATACTATGGCTACGAAAATATACCCAAAGACTGGGTTGAGCAAATTGCCAGAAAGGAGGATATAATGGAGTTGGCAAATAAGCTAAATAAACAAATTTATGGTATGTGATGCGTCACAAATACTTTTGCTGAAAGGAAGGCGGAACTATGAGAGTATCTAAGGGCTTTTATCTGGGGTCAATTATAGGCGCTCCTATTTTAGCTATTATACTTTTATTCGTAGCGATAATAGGGATGGCAATGACGCCGCTAGAAGTCGGGTTACCGGCATTTTCTCCAGCTTTGGGGATTGCCATAGCCTTATTCATTTATGCCGTGGTAATAGCTTTTGTGCTGTTGTATAAAGCATGGAAAACTATTCAGGATGGCTACGCCAGAACCTCTCCAGGCAAAGCTGTTGGCTTTTTGTTTATACCTTTTTTCAATCTCTACTGGGTTTTCCAAGCTTTCTGGGGATTTTCCAAGGATTATAACGCGTATATACGACGACATTATGCAGGCGAACAAGGGGTCCTCTCCATTCCTGAACTTTCCACTAACTTATTCCTGGCTTACTGCATCCTGAGCTTGGTGGGAGGATTTTCATCATACGTACCAATCCTAGGATTTATACTTCAGATTGCTACCTTGGTCATCGCCATAATGGTCATTAATAAACTATGCGACGCGATAAATAATCTCCCTGCATACTCAACACTTTCGGGAACGATAGGATAATCAAGAAATAACCTAAACTTTGGCGCCACCAACGCAGAAGGAGGGAGCGCTATCCTCGTCCAGCGGGTTGCCTGCCGAGTCGCAAATAACCACTTTTATAATGCATGTTGCATCTTGGTAATCTGGCACAATCCAGAGATAGCTGGGTATGTCAAGATAATTAGCCACAATGCTTATCGAAGTTTCCCAATCTGCAGCTTCAACAGATAAGAATATGTCCATATGGGCAATGCCCACTCCTCCAATGCCTTGCGAAGATATTCAACGTTGACTCACTTGCTGAAGATAGGTAACATTCTAGTTAAATTGAACAAAAAGTTTTCGCCTAAACTTCCCCTTTTCCCGCTTACTGCTGAAGTAAATAGTCAAGGGCATCTTTGTATTGGTGGTTGCGACACCACCGATTTAGCAGAGGAACTTGGCACACCCCTCTATGTCTTCGACGAGTTCACCATTCGTCATAAATGCCATCAATTTACCGCTGAATTCCATAAATACTATCCAAACACATTAGTCATTTACGCTTCCAAGGCTTTTCTTAACAGAGCATTAGCCGCCCTCATCGACCAAGAAGGGCTTGGACTTGATGTTGTTTCTGGTGGAGAGCTTACCATTGCTCATTCTGTAGACTTTCCGCTAAGCAAGGTTTATTTCCACGGTAATAACAAGACATTGGAAGAGCTGGAACTAGCTCTCGATTGGAACATTGGACGAGTTGTAGTAGATAATCTTTACGAACTTGAGTTGCTTGATAAACTAGCTTATGAGAAAGGTATCAAGCAAGATATCTTACTCCGCATTACTCCTGGAGTTGATCCCCATACCCACAAATATACCACTACAGGAACATTAGACAGCAAATTTGGGTTCCCCCTGGCCACAGAACAAGCTGAGGAAGCTGTAAGTCAAGCTGCATCAGCTTCCAACATTAATCTGGTAGGGTTTCATTTTCACCTTGGTTCCCCTATATTCGAGCTGGAACCCTACCGCCTAGCTATAGAGCTCGTCCTCAGCTTCATTCGCCAAATGAAACGAAAGTACAGTTTTCAATTCGATGAATTTGGCGTTGGGGGAGGTTTTGCTGTCCAATACTCATTGGATTCTAAAGCACCTGATGTAGCTGAATATGCTCAAGCTATAGCGGGTAAGCTGAACGAGCTTATTCCCCAATTTGAACTAGACCAGCCCAAACTTATCATCGAGCCGGGAAGACACATTGTCGCCCAAGCTGGAGTAGCATTATATAAGGTTGGAGCGATAAAGGAGATACCTGGCATAAGAAAATACATATGTATCGATGGTGGCATGAGTGATAACATCCGCCCTGCCCTTTACGGAGCTAAACATGAAGCTCTGGTAGCCAACAAAGTTTTACAAGAAGAGAGGGAAATCGTTACCATTACCGGTAAGCTTTGCGAATCAGCAGGGGATATTCTAGTGAGAGACACTAATCTGGCTTCGGTTTTTCCAGGTGATATTATAGCTGTCCCGGTTTGCGGCGCTTATTCCATCCCAATGTGGAGTAATTATAATGCCTTGCCCAGACCAGCCATAACTATGGTGAATGAAGGCAAAGCAACTCTTATCCGTCGCCGCGAAACCTATCAAGATTTAATGAGCTTAGATACAATTTGACATGTGGCAAGTAATTGGACAAGACAGACTTCTATCTTTGTTGAAACAAAATCTTAAAGAACGTAACATCGCACATGCCTATCTCCTAACAGGTCCACGGCACATAGGGAAAGGAACTCTGGCTGTTAACATAGCACAGGCGGTGAATTGCGATGCAACTGAACCACCCTGCGGTCAATGCCATTCTTGTTTCAGAATTGCCCAGGAAAAGCATGCCGATGTCGTCTTCACGCACCTGAACTCAAGTGTCGAAATCAGCATCGATACCATTCGAGAGCTTCAGCATTTAGCTAACCTGCCACCATACGAAGGCAAATACAAGGTATTCATCATTAATGATGCCGAATACTTATCCATTGAAGCAGCAAACTGTTTACTCAAAATTTTGGAAGAACCACCACCCACAGTCATTTGGTTGTTGCTAGCGAGTGAGGAAAATCGCCTTCTACCCACAGTTATCTCTCGATGTCAGAGGCTCGAATTCAAGCCTCTGCCTATGAAGCAGATACAAGGAATACTTGTAGACCAGTATGACATTGCTCCCAACAAAGCAAATCTTTTAGCCCGACTGAGCCACGGTTGCCTCGGCTGGGCGATATCAGCTGTAAAAGATGATAATTTACTTCCTCAGCGAACTCAAAATATTAATAAATTTGTCTCACTACTTACTGCTAATTTAGAACAGCGCTTTGACTATGCGCAAGAGTGGGCTATTCAATTTAATCGACAGCGAAGGTCCATGATAGAAACTATAGAAGACTGGATTAATTGGTGGCGTGACTTGATGCTTATTCGGGGTAGCTGCGAGGAATTTATCACCAATCTAGACTATAAAGCTAGTTTGGAACAACAGGCAAGCAATTTGACCATGCGCGAAATCAATGGCTTCATTGCAGATTTATGTTTGCTAAAAGAGCAACTAAGCAAAAACATAAATGTACGCTTATTATTGGAATGGGTGATGCTTAATATGCCAAAGGCGGAATACTAGCCTATGATAGTCGGAGTTTATCTTCAACCTAGAAGCAGGGTAACCTATTGCGATACCGCTGAAATCAAAGTAGAACTTAATGATTACATAGTATTGGGCACAGAGCACGGAGCAGACCTAGCTAAAGTGGTTATTGCGGAGGCTCAGCAGGCAAAACATCCCCCAAAACGATTAGCCAAAATAATGCGCCTGGCACAACCGGAAGATTTACAGAAAGCTGAGCAGAATCACCACAAAGAAAGTGAAGCGCTCGACAGGTGTAAGAAATTAGTTGCTGAGCTTGATTTAGCAATGAAACCCCTTGTGGCTCACTATAACCTCGATGGTAAGCACTTAACTATATACTTCAGTGCCCAAACAAGAATCGACTTCAGAGAGCTAGTTCGAAAACTAAGCCAGAGACTCAAAACAAGAGTGGAGTTGAGACAAGTAAGCCCTAGAGATGAAGCCAGATTGATCGGGGGCCTGGGGAAATGTGGCCGTCCACTATGCTGCCAGAGCTTTCTCACCGAATTTTCACCAGTATCCATCAGAATTGCTAAAGAACAGGGGTTATCCTTGAATCCCATGAAAATCTCCGGAATTTGCGGGCGACTCCTATGCTGCCTGAGCTATGAAAGCAAGCAATATGCAGCTATGAAGGAGAAAATGCCTCGAGTAAATCAGGAGGTTTCAACACCTTTTGGGGAAGGCAAAGTGGTTAGCATCAATCCCCTAAAAGAAACAGTGGCAATAAAGCTCAATGACCAGACTGTTAGAGAACTATCCCTCGATGAGCTAACCTGAGCAAGGCAAGTCATATCTATTGAGGAATATACTTTCGCCACTCGTTATGGCTATTGAGGTAGTGATAAGGAATATAGAACCCATTGTGATGAGGGATGTGCGGAGGGCGTAGCAGGCGCATTCCTGCCTCTTCAGGTGTTCGCCCACCCTTACGGCGGTTGCATACTTTACAGGCACTAACCACGTTCTTCCAAGCATGCTCCCCACCACGCTGTCTTGGAATTACATGATCTAGAGTAAGCTCCCTGGTTTGCTTGCCACAATATTGGCAAGTATATTGGTCACGGATGAATATCTCGACCTTGGTTAACTTTCTTTCCCGATAAGGACGCCTGATAAAATAGGCAAGACGTATTACCGAGGGTATTTGAAAAACCTGCCTTGCGGAGTGAATCTCTCCTCTGCTGTTTTCTAACACTTCAGCTTTACCATGAAGAGTCAGAATTATGGCTCGGCGCACACGGCATAAATTTAATGGCTCATAGCTTTCATTAAGAACCAGAACCGGCAAATTTACTACTTCTGAATCCCGCATATAACGTCGGGTTATTTTAACAACGGTGTTTGCTCATTGCAATATAATGGCCTCTAGGAATAACGTTTCCGTGATGAGGGCCTGGATTGCCGAACAGGTTCTATGTCACCACGATAATCAGGAGCAATAATGTTGAATACCAAACTTAATTTTGGGTCTACCATTCGTGAACTGATTCTGGTCTCAATCTCGTCTAGAGTAAGGCAAGTAGTAACCACCATGGGCAATCTGGCATTATAACGGTAATTAATCAATTGATATAGCTTTTCCTGAGCCCAAGGAGTAGCAGATTGCTCGCCAAAGTCGTCGAGTAGTAGCAAAGGACACTGTTTTACCGTTTCAAAGAACTCGTCATATGATATCTTACTGTCCGGGTTAAAGGTGGAGCGTAGATGGTCAAGGAGGTCAGGAGCCACTATGAATAAGACTGGCTTGCCCTGCCCCAATCGATAATTAGCAATAGCTGCTGCTAGATGAGTTTTGCCACAGCCATTGACACCTTGAAATACCAACCAACCCTCTGGCGAACGTGCAAAGTCCTTTGCTACATCAAAGGCCTTCCGCAAATTTTGACGCTGCTCCAGAGAGAGATTCAGCCGCTTATAGTCAAAATTATCGAAGGTCATGTTCCGCAATAACGAGCTAAGATTACTGTATTCTTGGAGGTATTGTAGCTTCTTCTTCTCCAGTTCCTTCTTCTGGCACTGGCAGGGAACTACTCTGCTGAAATCAGGTTGCCCCGACGCTAGAAGGGGATGAATAAGCCCAGCCCCCTTACAAATAGGACAAACTTCCTCGCCACCCTGGTTATCTTTTGACGAGATGGCCGTATCTGCCCTTAATGTATTTGTTGGCACTGCTCTTCTTAATACCTTGCCTATACTCTCCACTATCTTTACCCTCGTTAGCCCACCTCTCAAGAATACGAGAGATATACTTCCAACTACGCTTATTCATATTGACCGCTTCCCTAAAAGCTTCCTCTATCCACTGTTCTGGATAAACTTTCACCGCCTCTTTAAGCTCCTCAGCAACCAGTGGGGTTATCAAACCTATATTCTGCTCATAAAGAGCAAAGATATTGAGCGGCTCCGTTGCTTGTTTAGGAGTTATCCCATGGGTCGCCCTGTCTATGGCCTCCTTGTTAGCAAAGTAAACGTTTTCCTGCCTCCCGTTAACCTCCTTATCAACCGATGAAATGCCCCCTCTTTCTACAGCTGACCTTAAGCCGCTGTGGAACCCTTGTTTCCCTATGATAGGAATACAATAAGATAACAATTCCCCATAGGTGATAAACTCACGATGTCCTTGCTCATGATGGAGCAAATAGAAAAAACAGAGAATGACCTTCAGCTCGGCCATATTGTCTACTTCAGGTATTGCCTGAGTGAAAAACGATTCAGGCAAAAGGACAAATTGCTCCGTTGCAGAAGCAGGAAAAGGTTTTTTTGTCATGTTATATTAACTCCTGAGAACTGGGAGTTGGTGCCGCTTCCAAACTGTCAAATCGAGAGAACCATGGAAGAAAACGCAATTTCACTACACCCATAGGACCATTTCGATGCTTTTCAACAAGAATATCGGCCTCACTGCGAGGATAGGGTTCCTTCTCTACATCATGTGTCTTATTCCATTCTTCTTCTTCGCAATACATAGATTCTCTATGGATAAAAAATACAACATCAGCATCTTGCTCAATACTACCGCTCTCCCGCAGGTCGAAGAGCTGAGGTTTGTGAGAGGCACGCCACTCCACGGCACGGCTAAGTTGAGACACTGTGAGCACAGGTACATTCAGCTCCCTAGCCAACCCTTTTAAGGAACGAGTTATATTGCCTATCTCCTGAACGCGGGGTTGATTCTTCCCATCGCCTTGCACCAATTGTAGATAATCAATGACAATCAAGTCGATGTTACGCTCACGATGAAGACGTCTTGACTTACTTCCTATATCCATAACATGCTGCTGAGGGCTATCATCAATATAAATTGGCGCCTCTGACAAGAGTCCACTGGCATCCATAATCCTTCTTTCTTCTCGCTCAGTAAAATGTCCTAGACGAACATCCTTCGAATCCACCCTTGCTTCAGACGATAAAAGGCGCTGAACAACTGTATCCCGAGCCATCTCCAAGCTGAAAAAGGCAACACAAGCCTTCTGCTCGATAGCAGCATTTCTAGCAATATTCAAGGCTAAACTCGTTTTTCCAACTGCTGGCCTTGCAGCCAAAATGATTAAATCCGACCTTTGCAAGCCACCTAATAATCCGTCCAACCCAGCAAAGCCGGTTAAAACATGAGATATTTGCCTCTCCTCCAGTGGAGGTTGCCCCACTTCCTCAAAATACTTGCTCAGGACATCACGAATCAAGACTAAATTCGTTGGTGCCCCCTTACTTCCTACCTGAAAGAGGATGTTTATAGCTTTATTGAGAGTGGACTCGACGTCAGCCCCTGCCTCGTATCCAATAGCGGCAATCTGTCCCGCAGCAGCAATTAATCGTCTCATTGCTGCTGTATTGGAGACTATCCGGGCATAATGCTCAACATACAGCGGTGTAGGTGTAATGGATATTAAATGGCTCAAATAAGCGGCTCCACCAATTTGCTCTAACCTGTTTTGTCGCATTAGCTCATGAGCTACTGTAATCTGGGTTACAACTTCATTGCGTTGGTGAACAGATAGACATGCCTGATAAATTACTTGGTTAGTTTCATCAAAAAAGTCCTCGGGAACAAGGGAGGTCGCTATCTTAAATATAGCATCAGGGTCAACAATCAAGGACCCAATTACCGCTTCTTCTGCCTCAATGTCATGCGGGGGTAACTTTTCCTCTATCATTTTCAAGCTTTTTCAGGCTCGACAATTACCTTGATTCGCGCTACTGAATCTGTAGCCAATCTAATTGCTATCTCGTATTCACCTATTTGACGTAATGGATTATCCAAAACTACTTGCCTCTTATCGATAGGAGCATCTACAATTCTGCTGAGTTCTTCAGCAATATTAGCCTCAGTGATAGAACCGAAGAGACGGTCTTCAGCACCTACATGAGCCTTGAGGCAGATCTGAATTCCCTCAATTTGCTCAGCCAACTTGGCCATCTTTTCCTTATGCAAGCTTTCTTCAGTCACTTTTCCCCGGAGACCGATTTCGACTTGTTTTACTACCCCGGGTGTCGCTACTTGAGCCAGTCCTTTCGGGAAAAGGAAGTTTCGTGCATATCCATCGCTCACCACCTTTACCTCTCCCGCCTGTCCTTTAGAGGGAACGTCTGTTAGAAAAATAACTTTCATAGCGAACCAACGAACCTTTCTGCTGATAACGCAGCAACGGCACCATCTCCAGCAGCAACTATTGCCTGCTTCACCGAGTTATGGTGAATATCACCCGCCAATAATATACCAGGCACTGTTGTCTCCATCAGCTCGGTAGTGATTATGTATCCCCACTCATCGAGAGGTAAAACTCCCCGCAGATATTTGGTATTAGGAACTAGCCCGATGGCAGCAAAAACACCACCTACAACTAACAATGATATTGTATCATTTTTGGTATTTTTCAGCACTAAATCGGTGACCTTTTTTCTCCTTTTGCTTCGATGACCACACTCTCCCATCTAAACTCTATTTTGGGATCAGGTTGTGCTTTTTCCTGTAATACCTTGAGCCCCGCTCTGGCACTATAAAGTCCCGCAATAAGCTCTGCAGGACCATCACCAATGATGATCAATTGATATTTCTTAGCCATACACGAAGGAGACTAGCTCTCTGGAACCCTCTCCCACATATCACAACGCCCTCCCCATCTGGCTAGAACTTTACCATTAGCAGAAATTTGCGAGATTTCACATAAGTTCGGGCAAGCTTTGCATATGAAAGAAGAAGTCTTGAATTCTACGTCGCTGACGCCAAATCCCTTAAAATTACTCTTATGATGATTCTGCTTAATCTGCATTTCCTCATGCACCAGAATAGCAGCTCCTATAGCGCCCATAAGCTCATGGTGAGGCG
>Ga0315543_1000975_pt1 | contig 32788 bp, 27 predicted proteins | sample SalMarSW160210MG_2_FD_203098 | JGI IMG/M metagenome (GOLD analysis project Ga0315543, IMG submission 203098) | Salt marsh sediment microbial communities from the Plum Island Ecosystem LTER, Massachusetts, United States - Salt Marsh Sediment SW1601-210 ... | reverse complement strand
GCCGACTTCTGCGCTTTATCCGACTTTTTGGCGGTTGTTTTGGCTTTGGCGGCTTCGGGCTGCTTCTTTTCCGTTGATGCCTTCTCAGCCTTGGGTTTTTCTTCGGCTGAGGGCTTTTCTTCAGCGGCTGGTTTTTCTTCGGCTGCGGGCTTTTCTTCAGCGGCTGGTTTTTCTTCAGCGGCTGGTTTTTCTTCGGCTGCGGGCTTTTCTTCAGCGACCGGTTGTTCTTCGGCTACCGGTTGCTCTTCGACTTCCGCCTTTTGTTCGACCTCAGTCGATTCCTCGGTGTTTTCTTCCTGAGTCTTTTCTTCGTTTTCTGCCATTTTATTCTCCCTCCAGTTGTTGAATTTGGGCTTGTAATACTCCCATAAGTCCTCTTAAGGGGCTGGAAAGGCAGTTGACCAGACCCGTAATCGGGCTGTTCATCCCGCCTACTACTCTGGCTATAAGCACCTCACGCGCCGGCAGAGTTGCCAGTGAGTTTACATCCTCAGGCGTCAGTATCTTATCGCCGGCGAAGCCTCCTTTTACGGCTATATTAAGCCTTGAATCACGGATATAAGCCGCCAGAGCTTTAGCCGGTCCTGTAATATCGTCGTAGCCGAAAGCTATGGCTATAGGTCCTTCGAGCAGGCTGACCAGGTCTTCTTTGCCTGTCCTAGTGGCGGCGAACCTGGCCAGAGTGTTTTTAACCACTTTATATTCGCCGCCGGATTCCTGCATCTTACGGCGTAGCGCGGTCAACTCCGTGGTAACCAGACCGCGGTAATCGGTAAGAATACCGATGCTGCACCTGCTGAACTCTTCCTCCAGGCTGCCGATAATCTTCGCATTTTTTTCTTTGTACATTGTTGTCTCCTTACCGATGCCGACGGACATCTAAAAAATAAGTCCTTGTGCCGACTGCACAAGGACTCACTGCAAGGCTACCATATATTTCATCCGGTAGGGTGTAGCCCATTTAGCTTTGTTTTATCCTCGGCAGGCACTTTATTTTAAGTCTCTAACGACACCCGCTGTCTCGGGATAGTATTATTTTTCCGTATTATACCATAAATTTTGTAATTATGCTTTCTGAAATTCGTAAGCTATCTTGTCATCGGGTAATTTTACCGGGACAATCTTGATTGCCATACCCGGCTTAATGTCTTCTTCTGCTATTTCTTTATTCATTCTACCGAAAATCCTGAGTCCGTCCCCATAATCGCCGATTGCCAGCGTGTAAGGAGCTTCATCTTCAAAGCCGGAAGGACCGTAATGCACTACGGTATAGGTGACCAGCTTACCGTCGTTTTTTATTTCCACCCATTCCACTTCACTATCGATGCAGCCGGGACAGTCCATCTTGGGCGGGAAATACGTGGCGCCGCACTTCCTGCATCTGGTCGTCATGACCTTGCCCTGTTCCAGGTAATCTAAAAATTCTTCTGTCTTCGCTTCCGTTGTAAAACTGACCGTGCCAAAACTATCGAAACCCATTTGTTTATCTCCTCAGGATAACCACGTTTCCGTACTGTCCGACTCCACCGATATTATGTACCAGGCCTATCTCGGCATCTTTTACCTGGGCTTCTTCAGCCTCTCCTCTGAGCTGCCTGAATATAGTCCTGACCTGCGAGCCGCCGGTAGCGCCGATGGGATGTCCTTTTGAAAGCAGACCACCGTCGACATTTACCGGAATACTGCCGTCGGCATAGGTCTGTTTTTCCTCGATAAGCCTCACTCCTTCTCCGGGTCTGGCAAAACCCAGGTCTTCATAGGCGAGAAGCTCGGATATGGTAAAACAGTCGTGTACCTCGGCGACGTCTATATCCTGTGGACCCAGACCTGCCATTTCATAAGCCTGCCTGGCGGCGTCCTGGGCACACATCAGGCCGGTGAGCGATTTCCTCCCGGACATTGTCATAGTATCCGTGGCGGCGCCCATACCGGCAATCCAGACAGGAGTCTCCGTTATATTCCTGGCTACATCCGCGGCGGCAATTAATATGCAGGAAGAGCCGTCGGCATTGGCGCAGGCGTCGTATAATTTTAATGGAGTGGCTATGATTGCCGATGTCATAATATCTTCCATGGTTAGCTCTTTGCGATAGGTTGCCTTGGGGTTTTTGGCGCCGTAGCCGGCGTTCTTTATGCGTATTTTTGCCAGTTGTTCTTCGGTGGTCCCGTATTCAGCCATGTGCGCCCGGGCGAAAAGAGCGTATCCGGAAGGCATGGTTATGCCGAAGGGTGATTCCCACATTATATCGGCGCCCCTGCCCATTCTCTCCGCCGCTTCACGGGAAGTCAGTTCGGACATCTTTTGAAAGCCGATGACGGCGACCACCTTGTGCAGTCCGGACTTTATCAGCGACCAGGCTACCCTTAGCCCGGTTGTGCTCGATGAGCATACGCTTTCAACATAGAATGCCGGTTTCGGTGTCAGCTCCAGATACTCCGATATAAGTCCTGAAGGCGTCCTTTGTTTGTCATATTCCGGAGCCGAACAGGTTATGGAAGCGTCTATGTCTTTATTGGTTATATCCAGGCCTTCCATTGCTTCTTTGTAGGCATCGAAACAAAGCTCTCTGATGGAAACCCCGCATTTACGGGAAAAAACGCTCTGTCCTACCCCTACAATGGCAACGTCTTCCATAAATAATCTCCTTTGGTATATATCTTTTCAGGGCATTATCAGGTACATACTGTATTACATAAAAACCGGGCTCTCCCTGTTGGTTGTGTCGGGCTAACTGGCACTCAAAGCTAGTGTCGGTCTGAGGTCGAGCTTAATACCGGGCCCGACGGTCGTGGATATGGAGGCTGTCTTTATATACTGCCCCTTGGCGCCGCTGGGTTTGGCTTTTACTATCGCATCTATCACGGATGTCAGGTTTTCCAAGAGCTTTTCTTCATCGAAGCTGATTTTACCCAGCGGCAGATGGATGATGGCAGTGCGGTCGAGCTTGAATTCCACCTGGCCTTTACGGGCATCCTGAACCGCCCTGGCGAGGTCACCGGCAGCCACAACCGTTCCTGATTTCGGATTGGGCATCAGACCTTTTCTACCGAGGACTTTACCCAGCTTACCTACCTTACCCATCATATCCTGGGTGGCGATAGCCGTATCGAATTCAACCCAGCCTTCTTCAATTTTATGGATTAAATCATCTCCGCCGACGATGTCGGCGCCTGCTTCTTCCGCAATTTTCTCTGATTCTCCCTGAGCGAATACAAGGACCCGCACTTCTTTCCCCAAGCCGTAGGGGAGGAGTGTTACGCCGCGTACCTGCTGTGTGGCGTTCCGCGGGTCGAGACCCATCCTCAGGTGAAGCTCCAGGGTCTCATCGAATCCTGCATAAGTCATTTTCTTCGCCAGAGCAATGGCTTCTTCAGGGGAATATAGCTTTGTTTTATCTACCTGTTTGGTAGCTTCCAGATATTTTTTCCCGTGTCTTGTCATTTTTCTTACTCTACCTCTATACCCATACTGCGCGCCGTACCTTCTATAATCCGTTCCGCGCCCTCGATATCGACCGAGTTAAGGTCCTTTACTTTGGTCCCGGCGATTTCACGGATCTGGGCTCTGGACAAAGTACCTGCTTTCTCGCGTCCCGAGTCTCCTGACCCCTTTTCAATACCAAGTGCCTTCCTTATCAGGTCGGCAGTCGGCGGACTCTTGGTAACGAAGCTGAAAGACCTGTCCGCATAGATGGTTATTTCCGCTGGGATAATCGACCCCGCCTGAGAAGAAGTGCGGTCGTTGTAATCCTTGCAGAACTGCATGATATTCACTCCATGCTGACCCAGAGCCGAGCCAACAGGAGGCGCCGGATTGGCTTTTCCCGCCGGTATTTGCAGCTTCAGTATGGCTTTAATCTTTTTCGCCAATTTTTCTCTCCTGACCGTATAATTTTAATATTTCTAAAGCTTTTCTACCTGTAAGAAGTCGAGTTCAACGGGTGTATCACGACCGAAAAGTGATAGAAGTACTTTAACCTTACCTTTGTCGGTGCTTATTTCATCCACTATTCCCACGAAATCCGTAAACGGCCCGTCGGTAACCCTCACGCTCTGTCCCTGTTTGAAGCCTACCTTCACCTTCGGCGTTTCGGTGTCCATCTGCTTCAGTATCTGGTTGACCTCTTCCTCTTTCAGGGGTACGGGTTTGTTTCCGCTGCCGACAAAACCGGTAACGCCGGGTGTATTAAGCACCATGTTAAGACTCTGGTCGCTCATCTTCATCTGGACGAGGACGTAACCGGGCAGTATCTTTTTGGCAACGGTACGTTTCTGTCCTGCCCTGACTTCCACCTCTTCTTCGGTCGGCACAACTATCTGCGTGATTTCCTCCCCGGAGTCTATGAACTTGATACGCTGCTCCAGGTTTTTCTTGACCCGCTCTTCGTGACCGGAGTAGGTATGAATCACAAACCAGTTTTTCTCGTTATTGTCCATATTTGTTTCAGTTAATATAATCACTCCCGATAATACCGGTTAAACCAGGTAAAATTAGTACTCTGCCGGATACGGACCATGCCCCGCTCTCATCAGCCGATGAATATATCATTAACGAGCCTGGTAAACCCGTAGTCGAGGACTCCGAGTATCAGAGCCATAATTACAGTGACAATTAATACCAGACCCGTTAGATACATCAGTTCTCGTCTGCTGAGCCAGGTCACTTTCTTAAGTTCGGAGATAAGCTCTCCGAAGAACCTGAGTCTAGGGATTTTCCGTTTGGCGATAGCACTACGCTGTTTCATGAGAATTTACTGTCCGTTCCTGAGACGGGCTTTTCCAGGCAATCAAGTGAAGGTCTTTAAGGGTAAATTACAAAACCGACCTCTGCACCATCCCCGGCTTTTGCTTTACTTAACTCGGTTTCAGGCGGTATGTTCTATCTTACCTCCCTGTGGAGTTGATAACTTCGACAGCGGGGGCAATATTTATTAAGTTCTATCCGCTGTGAGTCGTTCCTTCTGTTTTTTGAGGTAGTATATGTTCTCTCCTTGCACTCTGTACAGGCTAGGTGGATAACTACTCTGGATTCTGATTTCTTTGCCATTTCTTCTAAAGATTTGCTGAAGTAGTCATAAAATGCTGCTTCAGCAAATCCGATATCTTCTCCCCTTTTTTTAAATAGCTTTCCTTAATTACTCGATAATCTTACTGAATGTTCCGGCGCCTACCGTTTTGCCCCCCTCGCGGATTGCGAAACGCAGTCCGGTCTCAAGTGCTACCGGGTATATCAGTTTTATCTTCATCGTGACGTTATCGCCGGGCATTGCCATTTCAACCCCTTCGGGAAGAGTTATATCTCCGGTAACATCGGTAGTCCTGATGTAGAACTGGGGTTTATATCCGTTAAAGAAAGGAGTATGTCTCCCGCCTTCGTCTTTACTGAGGATATACACTTCGGCTTCGGCAACGGTATGGGGTTTGATAGTTCCTGGAGCTGCTAGTACCTGTCCCCTCTCTATTTCATCACGGTCAACGCCTCTTAACAGAATACCGACGGCATCGCCGGGTTCGGCATCGTCCAGCGTCTTGTGGAACATTTCAAGGCTTGTTGCCACTACTTTCCGGGCTTCGTGATGGAGGCCGACGATTTCAATATCTTCTCCCGGTTTAATTACGCCTCTCTCGACTCTCCCCGTGGGTACCGTTCCTCTACCCTTGATACTGAAAACATCCTCTACCGGCATCAGGAACGGCTGGTCCTTGGGTCGAACGGGGGTAGGTATATATTCGTCAACGGCATCCATAAGCTCCCATATAGGGCCGCACCACTGGCAATCTCTCTTACCGCAGCCGCACTCGAGGGCTTTAAGAGCGCTGACACGTTTTACCGGTATCTCATCACCGGGGAAGTTGTACTCGCTGAGTAGCTCTCTGACCTCAATCTCAACCAGTTCAAGGAGTTCCTCGTCTTCCATGGCATCTACTTTATTAAGGGCGACAACGATACTTGGCACCTCTACCTGGCGTGCCAGAAGGATATGCTCTCTGGTCTGAGGCATCACGCCGTCATCGGCGGCAACCACCAGTATCGCACCGTCCATCTGGGCAGCGCCCGTAATCATATTCTTGATAAAGTCGGCATGGCCAGGGCAGTCGATATGAGCGTAGTGTCGCTTCTCGGTCTCGTATTCCACGTGGGCTATGGCGATTGTCAGCCCTCTTGCCTTTTCCTCGGGGGCGTTATCGATGCTATCAAAGGAGCGGTATCCGGTGGCACCTGTTTTTGACAGCACCAGAGTTATCGCCGATGTCAGGGTTGTTTTACCGTGGTCGACGTGACCGATGGTACCCACGTTGCAGTGTGGTTTGGTGCGCTCGTATTTCTGTTTAGCCATAATATCCTCCCTCTACTCTGAGCCCACAACCAGATTCGAACTGGTGACCCCGTTCTTACCAAGAACGTGCTCTACCTGCTGAGCTATGTGGGCAACTCGCTCTATTATACAGATAAATCTAAGTTATTGTCTAGTCTTAGCCTTGTATTATTATGGTGGTGGAGAGGGCAGGATTCGAACCTGCGAAGCCCGTCAGGGCGGCAATTTTACAGACTGCTCCGATTAACCACTCCGGCACCTCTCCAGTTGATACAAGTGAATGACTCTACGCATCAGCCCGAGGGGGGATTCGAACCCGCCAACCTACCGATTACAAGTCGGTTGCGCTGCCATTGCGCCACTCGGGCATATTATACCATATTCTATTGTTAAGTATTGAATATCCGTGGGGGAAAAGCCCGTGGAATTATCTTAAAATAACCTCACCCCGCCACACTCTTCCTGCTAGCTTCATCGGCACAATGCCGCTCAAGCTCAATGACCTGAGTATTATAGAAGTCATTAACATAAAAAGTCAAGCCTGGACTGTGGGACCCCATCCCCTGTATCCCCCTTCCCCTCTTAAGGGGAAGGGGGAAGTTTTAGAAAGGGAGGCGAAGCCTCCCTTAAATTCTCCTATTATAATTATGATTCTTGCACTCGTTAGCTACATTGACTAGTGATCCTTCGTTTTCATGATACAATATTACAGAGGATGAATAATAATGCCAGAATGGGGAATTGCACTAATAGGTGTTGGTGGTTTAATCGCTGGTGCCATTATTTCGGAAATTAGACACTGGTTAGATAGGAAACAGAGATTCCGGGTAATGACTTTTGAAAAGCGATTAGAGACGCATCAAGCAGCGTTATCACAAATACAAAAGCTAAGACATTCTATTGAAAGTAAACTTAGTTTTGAAGAGAAAAAGGTAGCAATCGATAATCTTTTACATTGGTGCGAAGATAACTAATTATTGCTGGATGAAGATTCCAGTCAACACATACGAAATCTATACGACGTAGCTTGGGAGCACATCACTGATAAGACAGTCAAACCAAGTATATTCAGTAGGAAATGGCGGGAGACATACAAGACGATACGTGTAGGGTTTGGTACGGAGCACGTACGTGATACAAAATATGAGGATAAATTCGACGAGAACGATTACTATGATATTCAAAAATAATATTCCCGCCCGCCACGGCGGGCGGGAATCCAGTACGCTTGAGGCGGACCAACCTGGATTCCGTGTCAAGCACGGAATGACAATTTTTACACAACCATTGAAAAGGGGAGAGGGATTAAGGGTGAGGGGTTTCATTACAAAAAATGAGGAGATAATAACTATATTTTACACCGGGCATGTCAATCTCTATAATTAGTCATTGCGAGCGAAGCGTGGCAATCTATATAAATCTCTAGAGATTATCACGTCGCTCCGCTCCTCATAATGACAGTTGTGTTTGAGGTTGTTTTGTAGTCCCGATGAAATCGCCCGCCTGAGGCGGACTCGAAATGACAGTATAGTCAACCAGATGCCAATAGAACCAGGGTAAATCTCGCTTGACAAAGTCGGCTGGTTTTGATATTTTATATATTGCGTGCACCTATACAGAAGGTATATGTGTACGCATTGTACCTTAACAATTGGATAGTGAGAGGAAGGTTCAAAAACACGAAATTCATTTAAATATTTCGGAGAGTTTGATCCTGGCTCAGGATAAACGCTGGCGGTGTGCTTTATGCATGCAAGTCGAACGGTTTCGATTTATCGGAATAGTGGCGAACGGGTGAGTAACACGTAAGTAACTTACCCCTAAGTAAGGAATAATTCGCCGAAAGGCGAACTAATACCGTATGTGGTAATCTGCCATAAGGTGGATTACTAAAGCCTTCGGGCGCTTAGGGAGAGGCTTGTGTCCGATTAGCTAGTTGGTGGGGTAACGGTTCACCAAGGCAGTGATCGGTAGCTGGTCTGAGAGGACGGTCAGCCACACTGGGACTGAGACACGGCCCAGACTCCTACGGGAGGCAGCAGCAAGGAATTTTAGTCAATGGGCGAAAGCCTGAACTAGCGACACCGCGTGGGGGATGAAGGCTCTCGGGTCGTAAACCCCTTTTCTCAGGGAGGAATAATGACAGTACCTGAGGAATAAGCCATGGCTAACTACGTGCCAGCAGCCGCGGTAATACGTAGGTGGCGAGCGTTATCCGGATTTACTGGGCGTAAAGCGGGTGCAGACGGTTTTTCAAGTCGGATGTAAAATCTCCTGGCTTAACTAGGAGAGACCGTTCGATACTGTAAAACTAGAGGACAACAGGGGGAGGTAGAATTCCCGGTGTAGTGGTGGAATGCGTAGATATCGGGAGGAATACCAGTGGCGAAGGCGGCCTCCTGGGTTGTATCTGACGTTCAGACCCGAAGGTGTGGGGAGCAAACAGGATTAGATACCCTGGTAGTCCACACTGTAAACGATGGATACTAGGTATAGGGAGTATCGACCCTCTCTGTGCCAAAGCTAACGCGTTAAGTATCCCGTCTGGGAAGTACGGCCGCAAGGCTAAAACTCAAAGGAATTGACGGGGGCCCGCACAAGCAGCGGAGCGTGTGGTTTAATTCGATGCAAAGCGAAGAACCTTACCAAGGCTTGACATGTCGGAAGTAGTGACCTGAAAGGGAAACAACCTGTTAAGTCAGGAACCGTCACAGGTGTTGCATGGCTGTCGTCAGCTCGTGCCGTGAGGTGTTTGGTTAAGTCCTGCAACGAGCGCAACCCCTATTGTCAGTTGTATTCTCTGGCGAGACTGCCCCGCACAACGGGGAGGAAGGTGGGGATGATGTCAAGTCAGCACGACCCTTATGCCTTGGGCTACACACACGCTACAATGGGTAGTACAAAAGGTAGCAATAGAGCGATCTGGAGCTAATCCCGAAAGCTATCCTCAGTTCAGATTGCAGGCTGAAACTCGCCTGCATGAAGGCGGAGTTGCTAGTAACCGCAGGTCAGCACACTGCGGTGAATACGTTCTCGGGCCTTGTACACACCGCCCGTCACGTCATGAAAGTTGGCAACACCTGAAGTCAATGGGCTAACCTGTTTATCGGGGGGCAGTTGCCGAAGGTGGGGCTAGCGATTGGGACGAAGTCGTAACAAGGTAGCTGTAGCGGAAGCTGTGGCTGGATCACCTCCTTTCTAGGGAGTGTAAATGGTGTGTAACCTATCTCCTAGGTCGGTTCCGCCTCTGGCGGATAAATCCTTCCTCTCGCTATCCAGTTGTTAAGGTTTTTTATTTTTATAAACAGGTAATTAATCCTCACCATCTCCCGTATCCCTCTCCTTGCCAAAGAGAGGGGGAAACTCAAAAAAGGCTTTCCCGCTTCTGTAATCTCTTTTTAGTGAAGATATAGAACCAGTTATTAAGTAACTCAACGGCAAGCGGTCGGTTTTGCTTGGGTTTATTGTTCTTAATGATTTGATATAGAAAATGAAAAGGCTCTCTGATGTCTAAAGGCGTAAGGGAGAAATCGTTCTTGATGTCATTCTGAGTCCCGATGAAATCGAGGGCGAAGAATCTCGGGGTAATGCAGGCAATATACGTTCACACCATACCGAAATGAGGCTATTCATTACCCCGGGGCGATTTGGATTCCCGCTCGCCATGGCGGACGGGAATGACAATATAAAAAGGGCATTTATAGAGGAGCAAATCAGGTAAAACGTCCGGAGTTTAAGGGGGGAGTGCGGTGCTTCAGCACCGCACTCCCCCCTCTTTATTATCTTCCCTCTTCCCCTTATCAAGGGGCTTGTACCAAAAGTCGTCATTCCCGTGAAAACGGGAATCCAGATTGGTATAATCAGGCACGATTTCCAGATTCCCACTTACGTGGGAATGACAAAAAATCTTAAAAATAGCACTTATGATACAACACCCTTATCAAGGGGAAGGGGGATACAGGCCTGTCCGCCGTCCGCCTGTGGCGGACTTTGGCAGGCGGAGGGATAGGGTTAAACAATTATCATTTATATACTGCATTTATTAGAAATATTGGTGTAAAATGTAAGACGCTATGAATCTAAGAAACTTTATCAAGCTGAGCGGTTTTATCCTGATTATTATAGGCACGGTGGGTCTGCTACTGAACGAATTCGTCTGGGAATCATCCTCAACCCGTACTATCATATTCGCCGTGGTAGACTTCGTCGGATTGGTGGACCTTGCATTTGCCCATTTCGCATTGAAACAGTGTTAATGCTTACTTAGAGGTACTGCACAATATAGTTTTACATAATACCTTGAAACATAGTAGGAATTAAGAATAATATACAGGAGGAATATATGACAACGGTAAAAGAGTTCAATGAATACGGAGAAATGCTGGAGAGGTTGCTTGGATTCAAAACATCGCCACTTGCCGTAAAAATGATTGAAACTGAAGCGGATATCCCGGAAGGAGCATACAGACCGAAAAGAGACGACGGCGTCCACTACTCGCAGTGTCAGGCGTTCGCGATGTCAAGGCGTGATAAAAAGACCGTGGCAATGCTGAAAGAGGACAACTGGTGTCCGGCTCCGATTACGGCTTTCGGACTGGATGAGCGACCGGAAAGGCCGGATATGGTCCCGGGACAGGCTATGGGCTATTACTGCTTCGAGCCGGGCAAGTATATCGGTATTCTTACCGTGCCGCTTAAAGACGCTACTTTTTTGCCCGACCTGGTGTTGATGTATCCTACAACCAACCAGCTCAGGAATCTTATGATGGCTGTGCCACGCGAAGAAGCGGAGAAGCTGCATACTCACTATTTCGCGCCTTCGTGTACTTACGCCGTCGTCAATCCCATGTTAACCGGTGAATACTGGATTGTTTTACCTGACCCCGGAGAGACCGCCCGCGCCCTGGCGGATGACGGGGAGATGATGTTCTCCGTGCCGGCGGACAAGATGGAAGGGCTTATGTCCGGTATAAAGCGAATACAGGAAAGGATGGGGAGAGTCGGACTCGATAGCAAGCTAATGCTGTACGACTTCCCGCAGCCGCCGCATTATATCAAGGCGTTTGAAATGTGGGGGATGGAACATGATACACCCGGCAGATACCGGGTAGGTTAAGAAGATAGACGTTAGTCTTGCTTTTTAGTCTGGTTTTAAGTTAAAATTTATACGATTCACCTGCGGGCCATTAGCTCAGCTGGTTAGAGCGCAGTCCTGATAAGACTGAGGTCTCTGGTTCGAACCCAGAATGGCCCACCACGCTTTTCAGTATCGGTTATCTGAGCTAAGGACGTAACGTGTACATTTAAAGTAACGAGCGTCCTATAGTTAACACGAATACTAATGCTAATTTTCGAGTTTCGCCTAGTGAATCAGAGATACTCTCTATCGTAGGTTCTGTAACGGGCATCTTGTCAATAAGTTCAAGCGTTAGGTCTTCGGGATTCTCGATTCATTTAACAATATCCCATTCCGGTGTACTCATTATGTGCCTCGCTTTAAAAAGGACTGTCATCGGCGTCTAATTCATTGGCATCTTCGTAAAAAACCTGTCGGGACTCTATCCAGTGTTTAGTAATGAATATATTAATCGAACCGGCTAGATTGACAGCAAATTCTGCTAAACTTGGCGATACCGTCTCCGAATGTCGACCTTGCCCATGTCCTCTTGCCGGTAAGTTTCGTTCTTTAACTATTCCTAAAGCTAACTTTTCAAAATGCTTTAAGAACTCTTCGTAATATTCGGGTATTATTTGAGACTTAATTAGTTCATTCAATAGCTTACCGAAAGTGTGATGTTCCTCAGTATTGAGGACGGCTTTCATTACACTCTCAACTGATTTGTGCGCCTTTATAACAGCGTCTTTCGTTTCGCCGGACGTTAAATCACTTATAGCACCCTGATACTCTTCAAGAGCTCCAGGAATATCATTTTCTCGTAGCAAATTTATTGTCTTTACTTGCACTTCACGATATAAATATTCGGAATCAACGAGAATAACTTCGCCATTAATGATACGCCACGGTGAATCATGTATTGCTAAGACATCATTTAACTCTGTTTCACATTCTCGCAAGCGCTCCGGTTTGTGATAAAACCATGCTTCAATGACATCAAGCACTTGAGATGGATACCCATTAATGATTACTTGAGATAACGATGCTTCGGCTAGCTTGTTTTCTGGGTTAAAAGCGCGTAAAACGCGTTCGCCATAAAAAGTTTTTAGTGTTTCTTCTATTTTGTAGTATGTAATATTAGCGTTGTAATCTTGACCGCCATCATCGAAAAAGTATAGACCGTGTTCAGAGTAATTATCTAGGATGCGTTCAATGGAAGTTCGACATTTTGTAGTGAAAGAAGGTCGTAATTTTTTATTGATTATAGCTTCTTCATGCCTTTTGCTAAAGAATACTTTCATATCTATGTATTATATCATAATGTGATACTAATCTTACATAAAGTCTTGAGCTAACCTTCCCGACTACCGCGTTTGAAATCGTTATATATATCGCGCCGGTCCGATTCAATTAAAAATTTCGCTTTCTCTGAAACGCACGCACGAGTGCTAAGCATCAATCTCTTTTAGATTGCGACTTCCACGCGTGACCGTTCGGAGTACGAAACGTTAGCTCGTAAAGAAGCATTGCCGCGCCTTTTTCGATTATGTTGTGGTAGGTACGAAATACCATCTTTTCGTAGCCGCGAGTAGATTATCATTAACGAGGTCGGGAAGACACGCCTTTTTACGTCCTAGCGTGGTAGGTATTAGATTTTTATATCTTCTTTGAATGATTGTTTGCATAGAAGCCGAGAAATAGAAATAATCCTGCCATTACGTACATAGCCCAGCCATTGACCATAGCAGTTGCTAAACCGAGCGTTGCCAGAGAAAACCCCCACGATACAAAAGAGAAATTCTCAAATCTCTCTTTTTTGTATCGCTTCTTATCATCCTCACGCCAACGTTCGAGTTTACGCTCTAACGCTGTAATTCTGTCATCATCTACCATCGTTAGCCTCCTACTTTACAATAACTCACCGTAGCGGTATGTTGTTATGGTGGCTATTTTAACACCGAATAGAGTAGAAAAGAATAGAAGTAAAGAATGTTTTATTTAAGGTCGGGTAAATTATAATAAAGACGCTATAGCGCACTCGCGTCGGCATCTACGCTTTCAGCGCCTCTTTTTGCATCCCAACACATTCCGATGGTTAGCAAGTAAACTATTATTCTTGACAAAATTGTATCCATCAGATAATATTTGCAATAGGTTGCAATAATTATTGGAACTATATTACCGTCGCCTGGTAGACAGTGAATGTGATAAGACCGCAAACTTTGGTAGAGATTAATTAGTTAATGTATTTTTAAATATTTGTATATTGCAATAAGTTGCAATAACTAACAGTTGCAAGGCTTTATTACCTGATGAGGAGGGACCGTATACAGTGAGTAAAGAAAGACCCAGACAGGAAATTGAGGATGCAATTGCTGCCGGAGACCTTCACAAATTGTTACTTCTCAACGGCATGCTGCACGGTCATTTTTGTCCCGGTTCTGCAATGGGAGTCAAGGCAGCCGCCCGTGCCGTGAAAGAGATGGGAGTAGCCTCTACCGGTATGGAGGAAGTAGTCGCTATCGTTGAAACAAACGCGTGTTTCAGCGATGGCGTACAAATGGTTACAGGCTGCTCTTTTGGTAATAACGCCCTTATATACCGCGATTACGGCAAAACCGCAGTAACTCTGGCGAAAAGAACGGGAGAAGGGGTGAGAGTGGCGGCAAAAGCCGGCAGCAGTCCCCTGGACAGGTATCCCGAGGCGGCGGCTCTTTTCAAGAAAGTAGTGCAGGACCGCAGCGGGACCGAGGAGGATACTAGAAAACTGAGACAGCTCTGGATAGATATCTCTTTTGATATGCTGGATGTCCCCGATGAGGAGATATTCAGTATCAACCACGTGAAAATAGAAGTGCCTGCATACGCCCGTATCTTCGGCAGTGTAAAGTGTTCGGTATGCGGTGAAAACGTCATGGAGCCGCGTGCCAGGGTAAAAGACGGGCAGTATGTTTGCCTGCCCTGCTCAGGACAGGCTTATTACCAGCTTGCAGGTGACGGGCTTTCACTTATCGGCGGATAGTGTTCAATAGGCAATGTAATAAAGGGAATTGCTTCTGCCGGTAGTCTGTCAATCCGGAACGTTACGCTCTATAAGCTCTCTGATTTCACTTTCGGACAGGACATCTTCCGGAGAAGGCGAGACTTCATACAGGAACTCAAGCTTGAATTCCTTCTTTGTTAAACATTCCCATCCCTTATTCATTGAAGACCCGGGATGTTCATAAATATCATCGGAAGTAACCCTGTCGGCTACCTTATAGACTCTCCCCTTCGATTTTCCATTATGCTTTATCGTTCCATCATAAGATGCCGATACTATACCCGGCCTGGTTGAAAAGACCTGAGCCAGTTTTTCATTCCGTGTGATGGGGCTCCCTTTTCGCAACGTCTCAAGTTTTAAAGGAGAACCGTGGAACCACGTTACCTGTTTCTTCGACGACATATCGAACCTGAGTTTAAATTTATCCCGACTATGTTATTTTTGTGCGGTTCCTTAGCCCGTGATTATGCTTCGAGGTTCATTTCGCTCTGAAATTGCTCGATAAAGGATTCCAGGAACTTGTATCGCTGTTTGGCCATTTCCTTTACCGACTCGGTATGGAAACCATCCAGAATCGGTTTTCTTCCCTCGAGGTACTTTTTTGGTATGGACTCTATGCTTATACTGCGGTCGAAGGCATTAGTCCGTTGAAAAGCCCGTGCAATCCAGGTTGCGCCAAGGGCTTCCAGCTTGTCGGCATCGTTGACAATCCTGGATTCCGGTGTCGTTTGATTTTGCGTATTATGTTCGCTGATTATCAGCGCCACCTGTTCGATTTTAGCCCCGGGATAACCGATTTGTTCAAGGAACCGCTCCGCGATAAGCGCACCTACCTCTCCGTGGTTGGCAGAGGGAAGGGCATATAGTCCCAGAAAATCCTGGAAATCATTATCATCTTTACCTGATGCGTGCCTGCTCCACCCGAGCGGCACCACCCCTATATCGTGCAGCAGGGCTGCGATTTCAATGATCTCACAGTCGGCTTTCTCAATCGTTCCTATTTTTACAGCCAGTTTCGCCACTCTTCGTGCATGGTCGACGCCGTGACAGTAGCTCAGGTCGGACTGGTATCTGTCTAATAAGGCATTGATTTTCTCGATTATTTGAGCGCGGGTTAGTGACTTTTCCATAAATACCACCTCTACCGGTTGTTTGTTGAATTAAAAAAGCTGATTTCATGAAGACGGCAGAACAGGTGAATGATTATAACACGTTATAGAGATATTGACCATTTAGCCGGGTTGTGTAATAAAGTAAATTTAATATTATAGATACCGTATTGGGTTTTATTCGGTTTTGGTTGATACATATACTCACCCCCTTTATCCCCCTCTCACTCAGTACCATGATTTAGTATAGAATAACTATTTTGAGTGAGAGGGGGAGAGATTTATGAGAGGGGGCTTCGCCCCCTCTCTCCTTAACTCCCCTTTCCTGCCGGGAAAACCTATCAGCTAATACCGGTGGTACTGGCAGGAAAGGGGTTCATCCTGAAGGTTCACACTGAAGGGTTTATCCTGAATCTGCCTATGGCGGATGAAGTGATACAGGGGATAGGTAATAATAAATAAACAGATGCAAACAGAACCCCGGGTTTTCGTTAAGAACAACGAAGTGACATTGTTGTATAATATCCTCACGATTTAGCCCGAATTTAGTCTTTTTGTGTGTATGATATAGAGTGCTGAATAACTCCAGAAGAAGGGGGAATTGTGTTTATGGATAGAGTGAAGAACAGCGTCGGTATCTGGTCTTTCGGGGCTAACGCAACGCGGTTTATGCCGTCGGGATACCACCCTGAGGCAGGCAAAGAAGACATGCCCGACAAGGTGCGGCGGGTTGTCGACGGTCTAGGAGAGCTGGTCGATGGCTATGAATTTCACTATCCGGGCGAGGTCAACGAAGATAATGTTGAAAAAATCAGAGAGGCACTGGGGCAAGCAGACCTGTACTGTATCGCACTCGGGCTTTTCAGCAACCCCAAGTATGCTCTCGGCTCGTTTATCAACCCGGATAAAAAGCTACGCCGGGAAGCAATAGCAACGACCAGGAAGGGCATAGAACTTGCCGCGGCGACAGGCTCCAAGTTCATTATCTGGCCCGGCGGCGAGGGCTATAACTACCCCTTCCAGATTCCCTATGTGGAGGTATGGAACTATTTTATCGATGCCATCGCGGAAGCAGTCGACCTGGCGAACCAGCTCGGAGTAACGGTGCTGCTGGAGCATAAAAACTCCGAACCTGCGATGCGTATTCTGATGCGTGATATCGGCATGACCATGTACGTGGTTAAAAAAGTCAGAGAGAGAGGCGTATCTATCGCCAATCTTAAAATAAACATGGACTGGCAGCATCTGATAATGAACGGCGAACCCCTGGCTGAATACGCCTCGCTGCTGGCAGTCGAGAATCTTCTGGGACACCAGCACGGCAATTCAGGCTGGGGCAGCTTTGACGATGACAACATGGTGGGGGCTTCTTTCTTTATGCAGACACTTGAGCTGGCGCTGGTGCTGCGGCGTTACGGTTATGGCCAGAATGGCGAGCGTATCGGATTCGACCTCTTTCCTTACACGGAAGACCAGGTTGAAGCGGTTAAACGCAGTATCTACCAGTGGGAATTCATCGATTCCCTGGCGGGAAAAATCGACGATAAGGCTCTTAAACAGGCACAGTCGGCTCACGACGCCGTTGCTGCTTATAAAGTGGTGTACGAGACTCTGGGACTGGATGAGGAGTTTATCCGTCAAGTGCACGCCGGACGGAAAAGGTAGTTAAAAGGGGGGATGAAAAAGATGTATCGTGATAGTACCGCAGCTATTGAGGACAGGGTAAAAGACCTTCTATCTCAACTCAGTCTCGATGAAAAGATAGCCCAGCTGGGTAGCGTTTTCGCCCAGCCGCTGATGGAAGACGGGAAGTTCGCCCCGGCAAAAGCTGAAAAAGTACTGAAAAACGGTATCGGGCATATTAGTGCACTCGCCCTGAATTCCGACCTTCCTCCGGATGAGCTTGCCAGGTTAGCGAATGATATCCAGAGATATTTGCTGAATAATACCAGACTCGGTATACCGGCAATTGTCCACGAAGAATGCCTTAACGGCTTCAGGGCTAAAGGAGTGACTATTTTCCCCCAGAATATCGGGCTGGCAAGCACCTGGGAACCGGACCTAATCTTCAGAATAACGGACATAATCCGCCGGCAGATGAGAGCTGCCGGAGTACACCAGGGACTTGCCCCCGTACTCGATGTTACCCGTGACCCCCGCTGGGGAAGGGTCGAGGAGACCTTCGGAGAAGACCAGTACCTTGTCGCACGGATGGGCGTCTCCTATATCAGAGGCTTGCAGGGTGACGATATCAGACAGGGAATCGTGGCGACGACCAAGCATTTCGCCGGGCACGGTCTGCCGGAAGGCGGGTTGAACACTGCCCCTTCACATATCCCGACGCGATTATTCAGAGAAGTCTATCTCTACCCTTTCGAGAAGGCGGTTAAAGAGGGAGGCGTGCTTTCCGTAATGAACGCCTATCATGAAATTGATGGCATACCCTGTGCCGCCTCCGAGGAACTACTGACGGATATACTACGAAGCGAATGGGGATTCGATGGCGTTGTCGTTTCCGATTACTTCGCCATCGCCCAGCTAATGACCAACCATAAAATAGCGGCGAGCAGCGGTGAAGCCGCCGCAGCTGCCCTCGAAGCAGGGCTGGACATCGAACTGCCCTTCACGAATTGTTACGGCGAGCCGCTGAAAAAGGCGGTTGAAGACGGTCTGGTTCCGGTCGCGGTGCTTGACAGGGCTGTGTCGCGGGTACTCACTCTTAAATTAAGACTGGGTCTGTTCGAAAACACGTACGTTAACCCGGAAGTAGCCGTAAAGATAATCGACACGCCGGAGCACAGGGAGCTTGCTCTCGAAGCTGCTCGTAAATCAATCATCCTTCTTAAAAATGAGAACGAAAGTCTTCCGCTAAAAAAAGAGATTAATACCATTGCTGTCATCGGTCCCAGCGCGGACAGCCAGAGAAATCTCATGGGAGACTATACTTTCCCTGCCCATTCCGAACATGAAAGAAGAAAAGATGAAAAGACAGGAACTGAAAATTTTGTCTGGAAAGATAAAGATATTCAGGAAGGCAGGGTGACTGCACCCAGGGTTATAAGTATTCTGGGGGGTATCAAATCAGCGGTTTCAGAGAGCACCAAGGTTTTATACGCCAAAGGCTGTGAAATCAATAATACTTCCAGGGACGGTTTTAGTGAGGCTATCGATACAGCACGCTCTGCCGACATTGCTGTGGTGGTGGTTGGAGATAAGTCCGGTCTGATGCCGGATAACACCTCCGGAGAGATGAGAGACAGGGAAGTGCTCGGCCTGCCCGGTGTCCAGGAAGAGCTGGTTAGAGCCGTTTATGAGACGGGAACCCCCGTGGTGCTGGTGCTGGTAAACGGCAGGCCTTGCACTCTGAAATGGATGGCGGAAAAAATACCGGCGATTATCAACGCCTGGGAGCCGGGAGAAGAAGGCGGCAGAGCGGTGGCTGATGTGCTTTTTGGGGATTACAACCCCGGAGGAAAATTGCCGGTAACTTTCCCGGAAACCGAAGGCCAGATTCCGATTTACTACAGCCGTAAACCGTCCGGCAGGAAGTCCGGCTTTTGGACTGACTATGTCGAAGGCAATGCCAGTCCGGCTTTTGAGTTTGGTCACGGACTCAGCTACACCAGTTTCGAATTCAGCGACCTCGTTATAGAGCCTGCCGAAATTCCGGTTGACGGAGCCGTATCCATAAAGGCCAGCGTCAGGAACGCAGGGAAACGGGAAGGCGAAGAAGTGGTACAGCTCTATATCAATGATGTTGTCGCCAGCGTCACTCGACCGGTCAAGGAATTGAAGGGTTTCGAGCGTATTTATCTGGAAGCCGGTGAGAAGAAGACGGTGGAATTCCAGCTAACGGCCGATCAGTTAGCCTTCTATAACAGGGACATGGAGCTGAAAGTGGAGCCCGGGGTTTTTACGGTTATGGTAGGGCGTTCCTCAGCGGATATTTTACTGGAAGGCGAGTTCGAAGTTACGGGGTAACATTTTAGGCATGAAAAAGGGAAGGCTTTCCTTAGGCCTGGACATCAGCACCCAGGGAATCTCTGCCGTCGTGCTGGATATTGACACGTGTACTAAGGTCTGTGAGCATTCTCTGGACTATTGCAAAGATTCACGGTTGAACATCTTTGGTATCCGTGAGGAGGACTATATTCTGCCGCCTGAGAATGAAGGCGAAGCCAGCCAGCCCCCCGAACTGTATTTTGCCTCAATGGACGCAATATTCAGCGAACTTGCGGATACTATATCTTTGAAGGATGTAGCGATCGTCAATAATTCCAGCCAGCAGCATGGCCATGTGTATCTCAATAATCAGGCACATTCTATTTTACATAATCTGACAAACGAAGAATCCGCCGAATCCGACTTAACGACACTGTTGAAAGGCAGCCTGGCGTACCATCATGCGCCTGTATGGATGACATCCGATACGGCTGAACAGGCAGAGCATATACGCAACTCTATCGGCGGCAAGAAACGCGCTGTCGAGCTGTCCGGCTCGAATATACCTCTAAGATTCACCGGAGTGGTCGTGAGGCGAATCGCTGGACAATATCCTGAGGTTTACAGTCGCACGGATACTATCCATCTGATAAGCAGTCTGGTTGCCGCCGTTCTGACCGGAAACTCAGAGGTACCTCTGGACTACGGCAATGCCTGCGGAATGGCGTTGATGGATTATAAGCAAAAGAGCTGGTCTGAAGCCCTTATCGGAGCAGTTTCCGGCGGGTTGCCCGGAGGCGGTGAGACTCTACTCAGCAAGTTACCACCGATTGTTGCCCCCGATGCCGTGGTCGGAACAATAGCGCCATATTTCTTGCGGAAATACGGTTTCTTGACCACCTGTCAGGTTGTAGCCGGCTCCGGAGATAATCCGCAGTCGAAGGTGCTGGTCTCACGAGACTTGCTGAGTCTGGGCACGAGTATTGTCAATATGGTCGCAACGGACGGTAAGACCTTCGACATGAACGGTTACGCCAACGCGATGTATGACGGTACCGGAGGACCGTTTATCTTCGGCTGCCGGACCAACGGGGCAATGGTGTGGGACCGGCTGAGAGCGTTGTACGGACTAAAGAAAGATGAGTACGGTCCTGCCGAGAAGACTTTGCGGCAGACACCGGTAGGGCAAAACATGGTGTTCTGGCAGCCGAGGAATGAGTCCTTCCCTCTTTCCGGGAGTTTCCCTATGGTCAGGTGCGGTAACGAAAAGCCGGGTCTGGGTACGGATTATTCCGGTCTTATCGAAGCGACACTTGCTTCTGTGTATTACCATTCAAGAAATTTCACGAGGGAAACTGGTGAAACGCTATACGTAACGGGCGGCGCCAGAAAGAGTCCTGAAATACTAAGGCGGGTGGCGGCGATATGGAACCGTCCGGTAACGCCTATCGACGAAGGAGGGGCGGCGCTGGGAGCAGCGGTTGCCGGAGCCTGTGCTTTCCTGAAATCGGAAGGCAACCCTTTAAAAACAGAACAGTATGCGGGTGAGAACCTTCTTGGAAGAGAACAAGTAGTTCAACCAAGGCAGGAAGATGTCCTGGCTTTTCACCGAACCGGCGGCTATCTCCAGAAATTCGCAATAGAAGAGGCGAAGCTGATAAGCTAGCACTTTTCAATTCACTATATGATAGGAGGAGATGAAAGCCGGGTATACGTATTCTGGCTTCGATATACGCCCTGATTTTCCCCGTCCTGAGTTCTATAAGTAACTGTTCAGAATATGGGAACTGGACGTAGAACAATGAAGGAGTCACTGGTTGGCGCAGAAGGCTGTAAATGCTTGACAATCGGACGTGATGGGACATATCATTGGCGTTACAAATTACGGGCTTATTTTTACAACAATAAATAACAAAGGAGGTAAAGAAATTGACTGCATGGCAGGACTATTTTAAAGAGCAGGGTCACGCGCCTGATTGGCCGTACCCTGTCCGATATGACAAGGAACAGGAAATCGATACCGATGTCCTGGTGATAGGAGGCGGCATTGCCGGTTGCTGGGCGGCAATCAATGCCGCCAGACAGGGGGTTAGAGTGGTGCTGGTGGAGAAGGGCGATACCGTCAGAAGCGGCGCCGGAGGTCCGGGATGCGACCACTGGTGTAACGCTCCCGCCTATCCTAACTCCAACGTCGACCCGGATGAATGGGCGGTACATATGGCTTCACGACCGTACTCCAACGGCATCGGCATCCAGATTCAGTGTCGTGAGGACTTCGATACGTTGTTGGAGATGGAGCAGATGGGAGGTAAAATCAGGGATACCGGTGATGAGTATTTGGGTGCCGAAGGAAGGGATGACGAGACAAAGTTCATGAATTCCCCGCGCTATACCCGGGTACATAGTTACGGTCTCGGCGACACGCAGGCGTCGACATTTAACAAAGACGGGACACTGAACAACGTGGTGATACGGGTCTGGGGTACCACCTTTAAGCCGGCGCTGAAAAGAGAATGCAAGCGTCTGGGCGTCGAAATCTACGACCGTGTGATGGCGACCAGTCTCCTGACCGAGAACGGTTTACAGGGCTCCCGGGTTATCGGAGCTACCGGCTTCAATAACCGAACCGGCGAGTTCATGATTTTCAAATCAAAAGCCACGATTATTTCCACCGCCGGAGCCGGCTCGATATGGCTTTTAAACACCGAGCTGTGCGGGTATTCCAACATGATGTCACGCACTATCACCGGTGACGGCACCGTCATGGCATGGAGAGCCGGAGCTGCCCTGACCATGATGGAAAGAAACGGCACAATCCGTATTGCTACCGGCCACAAGCACAAGTGGTATTCCGGGGCAGGCGACGCCAGTTACGAGAATGTTCCCATCGTCGACGCCAACGGTAAAAGAGTGCCCTATCCGATACAGGGCTGGGAAGACGCTGGAGCCATGGTACCCTCACCCGAGGTTGAGCAGGCAATCCGTGAAGGCATCCGGAAAGGTGAATACGCACTTCCTTTCTACGGTGATTTCCCGGCTATGCCGGATGTAGAAAGAAGAGCCACCTGGAAATTGATGCTGGGTGAAGAATCGACGACAAAAATCATCATGGATACCTTCAACGAAGCCGGCTATGACGAGAGCAGGGACCTGCTTCAGAGTTATAAATACATCGAGCCCGAAACCCCGCCGCAGTGGCGTGAAGGAGGTGGCGGCCCGGTGGTAGACTGGAACCTTATGACTACTCTGGACGGACTGTACGCCGCCGGAATGCAGATGTTCTCGCCTGAAGACCACAGCTATGCGGCAGCTACGGGGCGGTATGCCGGAAGGAAAGCCGCTGCTTATACCCGCGAAGTCGGTGAATCGAAGATATCCCGGGAACAGGTCGAGCTTGAAAAAGCCCGTGTATACGCACCGGTAAAACGCAGCAGCGGTGTCGATTGGAAAGAGGTTCATGCCGGCATTGCCAGAGCAATGCAGTATTACGTAAGCGAGTATAAAGACGAGAACCTCTTTAACATGGGTCTCGATGCCCTGAAAAAAATAGAGGAAGAATCGGTGCCTTTGCTTTACGCTCTCGACCCGCATAAGCTGATGCGCAGCATAGAAGACACCAGTCTTCTAACCTATGCCCAGATAATAATTCATGCCTCTCTGGCACGTAAAGCCAGTAGTATGCCTTTGAATTTCCAGAGAATAGATTACCCGGAGATAGACCCGCCCGAGTGGAGGAAATTCCTTACGGTAAAGCTGGAAAACGGCAAGGTTAAGACCGGTGAGTTACCGCTGGACTACTGGGGCAATATGAAGCAGCATTATGAAGCCCGTAATAAAGATTACACCGGAGTTTATCAGGGGAAATGACGTATTCAATAAAACCCTGTGAACGAACGGATAACTGGAGGATAAAATGACAGAAGAAAAAATAGTGGCTATGCCGAATGTTATGACACCGAACAGTCCGGTGGTTTTCAATCCGGATATCTGCAACGGGTGCAATCACTGCGTGGAGGTCTGCCAGATAGACGTATATATACCGCATCCGGAGAAGGGCAAGCCGCCGATAATACTGCATCCTGAGGAATGCTGGTATTGTGGCTGCTGCGTTAATGATTGTCCCAGGCCCGGGGCTATTAAATTCAACTGGCCTATACAGTCGCGGGGGTACTGGAAGAACAAAGCCACCGGAGAAATTCATCAAATCTAGCTGCGGCGAGCAGTGGTTTACAGTCCGTTTTGTCTGTGATTGGTAAAACAGGACTGAAGTTATGGTAGTCGATAGGGACGCCTGGAGGTTCTACCTCCGGGCGTCTTTAATATAAGCATCACTACCACCTCCGTTGAGGCGAAATCAGTTGATTTTAATGTATAATATTATAGGTATTGCTTGTCAGAGGGAGGAAACAGGAGTGGTGGCTAAAGTAGACTTTTATTGTGGGTTAAATGAAACACCTGCCGCAAGGCGAGGGAGTTTCTCTCACAAAAAAACGTGGAAATTAACGAACGGGATTTTTTTAAGAACCCTTTCAGCCGGACTGAGATAGAGGAGATTTTACAGGAGAAACCGGCTTCCGAGATGTTTAATTTCAGAAGACCGAGTTTCAAGAAGCTGGGACTGGAACGCGAAAAACTGGACGATGACCAGCTTATCGATTTGATGTTGAAAGAGCCGAGACTTGTCCGCAGACCGGTCGTCCGTGTTGGGAATGAAGTATACTTCGGTGCGGACAAAGCGGTATTGGAAAGCGTCATAGTATAGCATGAAGCGCCTGAATCCGGAAAAACTCAGTGTCACTTACTTACCCGGCGTTCTTCCGGAGAGGTTAACGTTGCCAAGACGTTATACTTTGACACACTCCGATAGGACCGGAGAACTATTTCTATCGATAGGTAGCGATTATGATGAAAAGCGGGTTTCCGGTCTATATATCAGGTTGATGAGAGACGAAGTATTTGCCGAGTTCATTGATGACGGCGGTAGAATTTTACTTAAGGTATACTGCCATGTAAGCGGGGGATTTGCACTGGGTACGGCTAAGTGGAGGTATAATATTTTCCAGTCGGAACTAACGCTTGTTCTGGAATCTTTCAGGTATGGTGACAGAGCATTATACGAGAGTAATCCTCAGCTGGATAACGCTCCGGTGCATGTAAAGTTTAGTTCTAAAAAAAGAAGATATGATAAAATCGAGGATTGGGGAATTATCGGCGATTATAAATAATACAAGATAAGCCATGATTGGTAATATCGAGGTGGAGGTGAGGAGATAAAAAACATCGATATTTATGATGCCGTAAAAGATAAAGTGGTGACGGTAGAGAAGATAGAGAAGACTGAAGAAGAATGGAAAGAGCTACTTACCGAACAGCAATATGAAATCACTACCAGGCACGGGACAGAATATCCCGGTACCTGCACGTTCAGTGAAGTCCACGTACCGGGTATATTTCAGTGCGTACGTTGTGGCACCGACCTTTTTCGAAGCGTCACCAAGTTCGAATCGGGAACAGGCTGGCCAAGCTACTATGAGCCAATCTCGCCTTTAAACGTGATAGAAAAGCCTGATACCAGTCTGGGAATGGTGCGGACGGAGGTCCTTTGCGCTCGGTGTGGATCGCACCTGGGACACGTCTTTGATGACGGCCCGCCGCCGACTGGTAAACGTTATTGTATGAACGGTATAGCGCTAAAATTCACGTCCGTAACCTGAATGCTTCCTTTGGTTGAAACGACAGGCTAATTATCGGTAGTATAAAAGCTATATTTACTCCGGTAAATCGTATAAACCTGTGGAATGTGAAAGAGTTTAATCTTGACAATTTGGCGGAATAAGACTAGACTAACCCACGATACATACAGAGAATGGTAATCACACAGGTAGAAGCATAACACGTTATTATATAGAGCATTAGAGCCTCTTTAGAGGGTTGTGCAGTGCTCTTTTTGTACCTTAAAAAGTCCCCTTGAGTTTGGATTCAGATAAAATCTCTAAAAATCAGGTGAAGAAGACAAAGAGTGTATGTAAATGAAATAAACATATGGAGTTGCTCCTGCCGTATGTAATAACGTTCATTGTGGCGGAGTTTCCTGAGGAGGTGGTGCCTTTAAACTATAAACCGGAGAGTTTTCTAAAACTATGGTAAGTGATAGGAAAAACGAACGAGATAGATAAGAAATAATCATTTTCTGATAAGGAGGTTAATAACAGTTATGGCAAAAAAGATTGTATGGCTGGTACTAAGCTGCCTGATGGTGCTTTCACTGGTAATGGCGTCCTGTGGCACTGAAGAAACGACCACCGGAACTGTAACAGAAGAAGGAACAGGGCAGACGGTATCGGTAGGGGAGGAAGAAGAGGCAGCAGTCGAAGAGGAAGAGGAAGCTGTAGCAGCAGGTCCTGAAGTCCCGCAATACGGTGGTACGCTTTCTGTTGTCTATGGCATGGACATCATGGGTTTTGATGAATTGACTGCTCCTGATTACTGGGATGTTGCCGGGCATCTGACGCACGATGAGTTGCTTGAAGGTGACTGGGCGAAAGGCCCGGCCGGCACCGGTCAATTCAGCTGGGCGACAAACGACGTTTACCGCTGGGACAGTAAGTCCGGCGCCCTGGCTGAGAGCTTCGAGATAGTCGAACCAGGGCATGTCAAACTCAATATCCGCCATGGTGTCCACTATGGACTGAATATGGACAACGAGGCGAGCCGTCTGGTCAACGGCAGGGAAATGACCGGTGATGACGTTTACTGGAATATCGACCGCTGGATCAACGGAGAAGGGTCTCAGGTAGCCCGTTCTGCCCGTACGATGGCTCAGACTATTGAAATAACCCAGACCGATGACTGGACAATCGATTTGACAGTCCCGCTGGACCAGGCTATCTACCTGGCATCCTACCTGGTAGACTGGTGTTCCGTCTATCCGCCTGAGGTGATAGATACCTATGGCAACATGAACGACTGGCAGTTAAGCGTAGGCACCGGTCCATACTTCATAGGCGACTATGTTCGAAGCTCGGTGGTAACTTTCAAACGAAACGAAAACTACTGGCAGATGGACCCGGTTGGTACCGGAATGGGAAACAGGCTGCCCTATGTAGAAACTGTCAAATATCTGATAATCAGTGATGCATCCACCATAGAGGCAGCGGTACGAACCGGCCAGGTTGATGTTCAATTCGGCGTATCTCTGGATACTCTCGAGAACCTGACAGGCACCGCCCCGGACCTGGTTGTTTCCAAATATATCCCCGCTGCCTCTGCTTCTATAGGCATGCACACTGACAAAGCGGACCTTCCTTTCAGTAAAAAAGAGGTCCGTCAGGCGTTGTCAATGGCTATCGACTATGACACCATTATAGAAGAACTGTACTACGGCGAGGCTCTTTTACCTTCATGGCCGATAACACCTGAACCCGAACTCATGAATACTTACCTTACTCTTGAAGAAGCTTCGGAGACAGTTAGAGAACTATTCTCCTATAATCCCACAAAGGCAAAGCAGCTTCTGACCGATGCCGGATATCCTAACGGCTTTTCGACCAAGATAGTCTGCACGAACGTATCTGTCGATTATCTTTCGATAATCAAGGATATGTGGGAAGAGATAGATGTTGATCTGGAAATCCAGACTGTAGAGGGAGGCGCCTATAACAGCCAGTGGGCTACGAGGAATTATGAGGAGCTGTTCTATACTCTCTGGCCCAGCTCTGGTACCTATATCCGGATGTTAGCCCTTAGCGGTACCGGTGTTGGACAGAACATGAGTTTCCTCAGCGATCCGTTGATCGAAGAAACAAAGACCAAGATGCTGAATGCGTTCGCTGCCGGTGACCAGACTGAAGTGGACAGGCTTTTTAAAGAAATACTACCTTACGTCATGGAGCAAGCCTTTTGTATACAGTCACCGATTCCATATTCACATGTTGTCTGGTGGCCATGGGTCAAAGGCTATCATGGTGAGTATAGCCCGGGTATCTGCAACGAATTCAGATGGGCCAAGTATGTCTGGATTGACCAGGAACTAAAGACATCCATGGGATACTAGTCCTCATACCTGTAATACGGGTAATAGAAAAAGAAGGCAGAAGGTTATAAATCTTCTGCCTTCTTTTTTATTCTATTCGTTATGTACTCTCCTTATATTACTGACGGTTTTTTCTAGGGCATAATATTATGAATATGAAAGCTACTCTTGACAAATGATTCAAACAAGACTAAACTAATCCACATATCAAGTAATTTCAGAAAAAAGAAGAGGTGCTGTAGATGAGTGGCATCAGAACTATTACACCGTAATAGTATTTGATACCACTTTGTGTTTATAATGAGCCGTTTCCTTGGGAAAAATATGTAAAGGAGAAATGAGAGATGGGAAAGAAAATCGTATGGGTTCTGGTTAGCTGTCTTATGGTGTTATCTCTGGTGGTAGCATCTTGCGGCGGAGGAGAGGAAGAAGTAGTCGAAGAAGAAGGAGCGGTAACTCCGGAGACGCCTAAAGTCGGTGGTACGCTCGTAGCTTCAGGGGGAGATTTCGGACCTATCGACCCGACTACATCGCAGGCAATCAGAATCGGACACATGCAGTACACCAGCAATGAACTTATCCAGGGTGACTGGACCAAAGGTCCGCATGGTACCCATGAAACTAATCATGACTGGGGTTTCCTGGGTGACATAACTTTGCTGTCCGGCGAACTGGCTGAAAGCTGGGAATTTCCGGATAATGAGACTATCATCTTCAATCTTCACGAAGGGATATATTACCAGGACAGGGCGCCGGCAAACGGCCGGGAATTAACCGCAGACGATGTTGTCTGGAATATACACATGCAATTCAATTACGGGGGACTCTGGAACAGCATGACGTATCCACCGGATGAGCCGGCTGAGGTAGCCGACAGAATGCTGCCGGGAGACCCGAGACGGCCAACGAAGGTGACGGCGCTTGACAGGTATACGGTAGAAATAAAAGTCCCGGCGGATTCGCAGGCAATAATGTTCCTTGAAATCGGTGACAATCTTTATACCAATCCACCCGAGTGCTGGACGGAGGATGACGGTTGGCAGGACTGGTCAGAGGTTGTTGGCTCAGGTCCTTTCCTGCTGGCTGATTACGTTGTCGGCAGCTCGATAACCTATACCAAACACCCCAAATATTTCGAGTATGACCCATTTCACACCGATTACCGGATGCCCTATATCGACAAACTCAAGCTACTCATCATACCTGACAGGTCCAGCCTGCTGGCTGCCTTCCGGACAGGTCAGGTTGACGTGTTGCGAGGTTTTGGTTCTGCAACCATCGAAGAAGCAGAAGACGTTATAACACGATGCCCTGATGTACAGTGGACAACGAGGTTGACCAATGGTAGTATCGCCGCTGGCAGAATGGACAAACCGGAGCTTCCTTTCGATGACCTCAGAGTACGGCAGGCGATGAACCTGGCGGTTAATCAGCAAGAAATACTGGATGATTACCTCGACGGTAAAGGCGCTATGTTAGGCTACCCCTATCTTCCCACCCCGGAGTACAGTAAATTCTATACTCCGCTGGATGAGATGCCCGAGGAAGTCCAGATGCTGTTCGAATATGACCCGGACAGGGCTAAAGTTCTCCTGACAGAAGCCGGGTATCCTGATGGCTTCACGACTACAATCGATTGCTCATCTGCCTCCACTGATGAGTTATCCATACTCAAGGCTTACCTGGAAAAGGTGGGTATCGTCCTGGAGCTTCAACCCCTGGAAGCCGGTGCCTGGTTTGGTATGTGGGCAGCAAGGTCGTATGAAGAGATGTTCTATGGTCCACTTACCGGACTCTGGGCTCCTTTCGAACAACTCTGTACTAAAAAGGATGTATACTCCAACATAGCTTATATAGACGACCCATACTATGTGGAAGTGGGCGAGGTTATCGCTCGGGACATAGTAACAGACCCGGAAAACTACTTCAAGACGATGAAAGAGGAAGGTGTCTACGAACTTGCCTCAGCCTGGGGAATCTGGATGCCGGCTCGATATTCATATAACATGTGGTGGCCATGGCTCCAGAACTACAAAGGAGTGAACTGGGCAGGCTGGGCTAATACCGAAGACCTGTACAAGTATTTCTGGGTTGATGAAGACATGAAAGAATCCATGGGATACTAGTTAAAGCCATTTCGTAGTTACATAAACACTGAAAATGGGAGAGGGGTATACCCCTCTCCCATTTTACTATGTATCAAAAAATGCCGGTATTTACGAACCTTCTCGATTTGTTATCAATCTTATTCCGTGGCTTTTAGCCAGGTAGTGCCATATCCACTCAGCCATTACTTTGTAGCGGTTCCTGAACCCGATAAGCACGGCGATATGCACAACAGCCCAGACTATCCAGGCGATTATACCGGATATTTTGATGTTGTGAACCTCCAGAACCGCTTTGGCGCGGCCTATTGTTGCCAGATTACCTTTATCAAAGAATTCAAACGGCTTTCTTTGTCCGGCGGGGATTTCATCTTTGATTATTTTAGCCACGTATCTGCCTTGCTGGGTAGCCGCCGGCGCAACGGCGGGTAAAGGTTGGCTGTTTCTCAGGAAAGCCGCTGCGTCACCGATAACGAATATTTCAGGATGAGCTTTTACGCTGCAATCGGTGTCAACCAGCACCCGCCCCATTCTATCGGTCTCGGTATTCAGTGATTCCATTAAGGATGATATTTTAACTCCTGCCGCCCACACTATATTAGCCGTTTCTATAAGCCCGGACTGTGTCCAGACACCTTTTTCGTCGATGTTCGTTACTTTCGTGTTTAACTGTACGTCTACCCCAATCTGTTCGAGGGCTTTTTTCGCTTTGATACTCATGTCCGGGTTGAACACCGGAAGTATTCTATCGATTGCTTCGATCAGAATAATGCGTGTTTTGGAGGGGTCGATTCTTCTGAAATCCTTAAGCATGGTCTGCTTCGATATTTCTGCCATGGCGCCGGCTATTTCGACGCCTACCGGACCACCTCCGACGACGACAAAGGTCAAGTATTTCTGAATCTCGTTTTCGTCATCGGTAAGCTCGGCTTTTTCGAACGAGAGCAGCATTCCCTCTCTTATTCTCAAAGCATCGGACACGGTTTTCAGACCGGGAGCGAATTCTTCCCACTCATCTTTTCCATAATATGAGGTGATTGAACCGGTAGCGATAATTAAATAATCATAATCATAGTGGTGGTTATTCAGGATAACCTGCTTCTTATCAACATCTATCCGCTCCACTTCTCCGAGAATAACCCGTATATTCTTTTGTTTACGCATTATCCCCCGGATAGGAGCGGCAATATCACCCGGAGAGAGTGCGGCAGTGGCGACCTGATACAGGAGCGGTTGGAAAAGATGATGATTCGTTTTATCTATCAGCGTTATTTCAACATCGGCGTTTTTTAACGCCTTTGCAGCCGTCAGTCCTCCAAACCCGCCGCCTATAATTACAACTTTTTTACTCATGTGTATCCCCGGTCCACCTCCTCTTATCAAAAAAGAGAGTCGGGCAGCTCCGTAATATACCGACTCTCCCTTATTATTTTACTACATTTATGTTCGGGTTTACAATTTGGAAACCGGTTCTTTGACAGACTATTCTGTTAAAAACTAAGATAGAAATATATGGATAAATCGTTCCGTCGCATATCTCCCGAACTGGCAAAACGTATACGACTGATAATGACGGATGTCGACGGCACTTTGCTATCCAGCGGTAGTACCGTAAGTCCGGAGGTTGCGGAAGCTATAACTCTTCTACAGGAAAACCGAATCACCGTAGGTCTTGTATCGGGGAGGACATTACCTTTACTGGAGAATATGGCTCTGGATTTGAAGATTGAAGGACCGATAATTGCCGAGAACGGTGCTGTTGCCAGAATGAGACCTGGAGGTGAGAACATCGACCTGGGTTACTCGCGTAAACCCGCTCTGGAAGCCTTGGAGCGGCTAAAAAAACTGTTTCCCGAGGCTATAGTAGAAAGAGAAGACAATAAAGACAGAATAGTCGATGTGGTTTTCTTTTCGCACGGCGTGGCGCCTGATGAATTGAAGAAACATGTCAGTAATATTCAGCTGCTTGATTCCGGCTATATTCTTCACCTTATGCAGGAGGATATCAGCAAGGGGAAGACACTTATGAAACTGCTGAAGGAAATAGACGGCGGCAGCTATTCGGCGGAGGAGGTTATTGTCTTCGGTGATGCCGTAACCGATGTAACGTTGTTTGAGATGTTTCCTAATAGCGTTCTTATCGTTAACCCGGCGCTTCCGGATGGCCAGAGTGAAATCATGCAGGAGCGCGCCAGATTTATAAGTAATCTCCAGTACGGAGAAGGTTTTGCGGAAGTAGCTTTACATATTGTTAATGCCCGTACCGGTAAAGCGTCATAGAAATACAGTGATGTAACTGGTCGCAGACCTGAATTCATCTGCAGGAGTAATAAAGATGAAGTATCGCAAGTTTGGAAAGCTGGACTGGGAAGTATCGGCACTCGGATTCGGGGTGATGCGTCTACCCCAGCTAAACGAGGATATGGGGAATGTTGACGAGCCCGAGTCAATCCGGATGCTTCGGTATGCTATCGATCACGGAGTTAACTACCTCGACTCGGGTTATATGTACCATAACGGTAAGAGTGAGCAGATAATCGCAAAAGCTCTGGAGAAGGGCTATCGCGAGAAGGTAAGAGTCGCAACCAAGCTGCCTGTCCGACTGGTACAATCGGCAGATACATTCGATAATTATCTGAATGAGCAGCTTAAGCGACTTCGGATGGACAAGCTCGATTTCTATCTGCTGCATGGTTTGAACGGGGAAAGCTGGGCTAAAGTCCGGGACTGGGGAATACTGGACTGGGCTGAGAAGAAGATGGCGCAGGGTAAATTCTCTCATTTCGGCTTCTCATTCCATGACGACTATGAAGCTTTCAAGAGCATTGTAGATGCCTACGATAACTGGACGCTATGCCAGATACAGTATAACTATATGGATGTTGAGAACCAGGCAAGCAGGAAGGGAGTGGAATACGCCGCAGGAAAAGGGATGGCGATTGTCGTCATGGAGCCGCTGAGGGGAGGAAAACTGACTCAGGAACCGCCGGAGACGGTGGCAAAGGTGTGGGAAACTGCAAAGAAGAAGAGAAGCCCGGCTGACTGGGGACTCACCTGGGTATGGAACCAGCCGGAAATCTCTCTGGCTCTCAGTGGTATGAGCACCATGGAGCAGGTGGTTGAA
>Ga0315543_1000974_pt1 | contig 32810 bp, 36 predicted proteins | sample SalMarSW160210MG_2_FD_203098 | JGI IMG/M metagenome (GOLD analysis project Ga0315543, IMG submission 203098) | Salt marsh sediment microbial communities from the Plum Island Ecosystem LTER, Massachusetts, United States - Salt Marsh Sediment SW1601-210 ... | reverse complement strand
CTTTTTCTACCTTTTCAATTATTACTATACCGCCTAATGGAAATGTTTTATTTAGTTTCATAAAGGAGATATTGAAGTTTCTCCTCAATATCTCTTTCCATTAGGCACTAAAGTGGCGAAGTCAAGTAGCTAGCGTATCTGCACGAGGTATCCGGCTATACCGATCTTATCAAAATCATTTTCACCTGTGCTGGAAAGAGGAATAATTCCATCATTCACGTCAGCCTATATGTAATCCCCCGCGTCCATATAAATTATATGAATGTGAGATGGACAGAAATTTGAAGTCACATATTCATTTTCTATCTTCTGATGGAAACGCATCGATTTTATTTTTGAAACGGGATTCCCTTTTGAGGTACGAAACCGTCTTTTTTCCCCACGCGAAAGCAACAACCGCTGCCGAAATATTGCCAACCACAATTCCCCACCACACCCCCTTCAGCCCCATACCAAGAACTAAGGCAAACAAATAAGCCATTGCAATCTGGAGAACTATAGTTCTAAGTATGGTAACGATCAGCGCCCTCTCCCCTCTGCCTATACCGTTGAACATTGATGAGGTAAGCATTCCCAGGGGCACGGTTATGTAAAACAATGCCATCCATCTGAGAAAATCTACCAGCCCGCCGTATAAGGAAGCACTCCCCTCCGAGTATGTGAACATATAGGCAATCTGAGGGGCAAAAATCGCTATGAATAAAGCCACTGCAATTTCTATGGTCACGCCTATTTTTATCGCATACATATAGGCAGTTTCAAGCTTTTCAGCATTTCCTGCCCCGTGGGCTGCTCCTGTCACCGCCGTCACACCAATTGCCATTCCTAGCAGAGGTATGGTACCTATCATGACCACTCTCCATCCGCTTGTGAAAATAGCAATGCCATCATCTCCACCCACGCTGAGGATTATCCAGTTCAGGCCAAACATTGCTATCGACATCGAAAGCTGTGAAAGCGAGGAAGGCACCCCAACACGCAGTATCTCCTTCGTTATGCCTGCACTTGGATGAAAATCCCTGAATGTTATATCAATGTAGGTATCGCGTTTCATGAAAAGCCAGTATAGTATCGGCACAGAGGATACAAGCATGGATGTCAGCGTTGCCCATGCCGCCCCCACCACTCCCATGCGGAATGTGTATATATACAGAGGATCAAGGACTATGTTCAAGACAGAACCCAGTATCATTGCATACATTGCCCTTTTAGAATCTCCCTCACCTCTCAGAATTGCATTTCCTATGTAAGAGAAGAATAGGAATATCGAGCCCGCAAAAAGCACTTCTGCATATTTTGCCGCCGTGCCAGCTATTGATGCATCGGAACCCATGGAGATGAAAATTCCATTCAGAAAAGGAATGAACGGCAAACTGACCGCTCCTGCGATTACCACCCCGATAATCAAGGTATGCACCGCCGTGTTATCGGCCGCCTCTTTATTCTGTTCGCCTATCCTGCGCGAAATCGAAGAGCTGCCTCCAACCCCGATCCCGCTTGCCAGGGCAACAAGCATCATGAAGAAAGGAAAGAAAAGGCCGACTGCCGCCAGCGCATCGGAACCAAGCCCCGAAACCCAGATTGCATCAACCACATTGTACATTGATGTGACGAACATTGCCACCATCATCGGGGCTGAAATTTTTAGTATAGCCTTTTTCGGGTCGCCGAGAAGAGTTTTCACGCCTTCAGTCATTCTGCTTTCCATTTCAATCCTCGCTATTTGCTTCTTCAGCGTTTTTGGTTATTTTTGAGAGAGCGTGCCTGATTTCTTTTCCTTCATTTTTTTCAAAGCCGTTGAGAAGGATGCCGTTCCATTCCCTGCTTATTTTGCGGAGCGATGTTTTCATCTTAACGGCTTTTCTTGTTGCACGGACAATATAAGTCCTTTCATCCCTTTTATACCTCTTTCTAGTGATATACCCATCCTTTTCAAGCCTATGAATAACTTTTGAAGTTGTGGCCTTAGTAATTCTGAGACATTCTGTTATCTCGCTCTGTTTCATCTCTTTCCTGTCACATAACTTCATTAGCACATGGAATTCGCCCCAGCCGAGATCATACGGCTTTAGTTTCTTTTCAACATATATCCTTGACTGCCAGTGTATTGTAGATAATATTTTTCCGAGCGATTGTTCACCATTCTGTTTTTCCGCCAAGGGCATAAGGTGTCATATGAAACCAATTTAAAAAAGTTTCCTGTGAAACCATTATAACTCTTTCTTCATTTTGAAATGATGTATGGAGCCAAAAAGGGTATGCGCCTTTTCCACAACGGCATACCCATTCTTTCTGTAGAAGCTGACCACATTTTCCCTTGCATTCAATATAATATATGACGCACCGTTCTCTCCTGCTTTTTTCTCGAGTTTTTTCAGTAGCATTGTGCCCATTCCTTTCCTCCGATAGCCTTCATCAACAGCCATATAACGTATCTGTGCCTCCCCCGGATTATTGAAGTGAAGTCTTCCGACCCCGATAACATCACCATTTATGCAAACCATGAGATGTATGCTATCCTTTTCCATCTCATCTTTTTCACTTCCCCTGGACTGATTCCACGGCTCTCTCAAAATCCTCCACCTTAAATCATAGTACTTTTCAAGGTCGTTGTCACTTTCGGGCTCGCATACCTTCATGCCCGATAAGTTCTAAAGGAAATATAAAGATGTTGAAAATACCATCACCCGACTTTTATCACAATCCAAGATGTTTTTTCACTTTTTCCAGATTTTCCGGTTTTGATGCAAAGTATTCCCTGACCGGCCCGAGTATTTCATTCAGATAACCTGCGACAGAATTCTTCAAATCAAGAGGGTGTATTTCTCTGTTTTCAAACATTTTTTCCAACTGCCCGTAGTCATCAAATTCCATATTCCCACCGTACTTCTCATCCCTCTCAATAACCATTTTCCCGTATTCAGGGAATACCACATACTTGCACATCTCAAGAATCGGATTTTCCTCTGTTACACCCTCGGGGCAGTAAGCCCTTCTAATCTTGCTTTTCACATCATCCTCACTGTCATGGATGAAGATGCAGCTCTTTGGCTTGCTCTTCGACATCTTTGCAACATCCATTCTCTCTCCTGATTCAAGGCTTGAAAGTATGGGAGTATGTAGAGCTACGGGCTTTTTTGCATCCATCTTTTTTGCAATATCCCTGCAAAGCATGTGAGCATGCCTCTGATCCATACCGCCATAAGCCAAATCGAGATCAAGATAGAATATATCGGCAACCTGCATTGCAGGATATAGAAATTTTGAAAAATCTTTTTCCGCCTCCTCCACCTCCCGCCCCATGATGTCCATTGCCCGTCTTATTCGTGCCATGGATGCGTTTTTTGCGACTCTGAGGACGAGTTCCCAGTAGCGGGCATCATTGACGTAATCACTGGCGTAAAGATAGCGGACGTTTTTCACGCCGAGGGCAGAGAAACAGTCTCTCATGTACTCGCCGCAGTCCTTGATGGCTTCCATGTTTCCGTTGAATTTGTCGTTCACCCAGGCATGCCAGTCTGCAAGTAGGACGGTAACGTCAAAGCCTGCATCTATCAAATCTTTTATCTTGTTAGAGCAGATGCTCCATCCTATGTGGACAAGCCCTGACGGCTCGAATCCGATGTAAGCCTTCTTTTCCTTTTTTGCAAGAATTTCCTGAAGCTCTTCAGTAGTGACAACTTCCTCTGCATTTCCTGTTACAAGCTCGATATCGTTCATCAGAATGAAATGTTGTTCTGCTTAAAAAATTATGGTGCTTCACGCCCTTTTTTCCATTCCTTCCTCAATTCGGCGGCAATTTTTCCATCCTCAAGAATGAGAACTCCCATGTAACCGCAGTCCTTGCACACCCACTTGCTCCACATCTGAGGGAGAAACCATTCGACGTTGGGAGAACCGCACTTTGGGCAATAGAGCATTTTTCTATCTTCCATTTCGTCTTCTTCCGTATCCTCTTCCACATGCTTATAGAAAGCATGGTAATAAAAAGGTTTGGTGAAAGGGAACATGGTACTGTTAGGAAATGCGAGGGACTTTTTCAAAATCTGAAGATTGTCGGATTGGCAAGTGATGCGGAATGGTTAAAAATCGAGCGAATAACTTTTAAACCAATTATTCATATTATGTATATGACCCTTACAGTAACTAAACTCTGGTATGGGCGAATTATAATATCAATCGTCCCGATAATACTTTGGATTGGTTCATGTGGTTCTGATCGTAATCCCTTAGATGATGTATCTCTTGCTGTTGGTTTAACTTTTGCATATTTCCTAGTTTTGATTTCGGTAGAGAATATTGTATATCACGAAAAAGGTAATATAAAATTTAGTGGACAGGGTATATTTGCATATATACCTCCTTTATTGATTGTTTATACTATTTGGCTTCTATTTTTTTGGGCAACATTAGACAGAAACACGACTTCAAACCCAATAAATTGGTTTTATATAACTATTTTATTTATTTTTCTGATCGGGCTTGCGTGCTTTATTTTGAGAGAGAATAAGCAATCATATGAAAAAGATATCAATGAGCAAACTAAGCAGAGAATGGCAGAGGCCAGCAAAAAACAAATGAAAGATCTTGATAGAGGAGGTGCATAAATATGTCGGCTGATGAAGATCCTGTTAGGATTAAAGTGTTAGAGATTAATCAGCCTATAGGTACATTTTATGTAGGTATAATGAGTGCAAAGGATTTAGTGGACATTAGTCATTTTGATTATCGTGCCCTTGCGAGAATCAATGGGTTTGATGGTAAAGACACTTTTGCTGAGTATATGGGGATTCAAAGACCTTTAAACTCAATGAGGGTTAATGAAATTAAAGACTATGTTAAAACAATTGATGCATCTTTTCCCAATGCAATAATTTTAGCATTAAAATCAGATGATGCAGATTTTGAGAAAGAGGGGATAATGAAAATAAAACGTAAACAAAATGTTGCCACAATTATTGACGGTCAGCATAGACTCGCTGGCTTTGTAAATAATCCAGTAGATAATTTTCAGTTAATCGTCACTATCTTTTTGGATTTGGAATTGGAGGAACAAGCATACCTATTTGCAACTATCAATCTTAAACATGTTAAGATTAACCCATCGCTAGCAAAGGATTTAGTAGAGTTTTCAACTATCGAAATTCCAGAAAAATTAGCACACAATATCGCAAAGAAGTTCAATCTGGATAAAAATAGTCCTTGGCACAGGCAAATTAAAATGCTTGGTAGAAAAGACGAACTTTCAAAGGGGCTTATTACTCAACATACTTTCACAAAGGAAATTATTGGTTTAATATATAATGAGAAACATCATTATGATATTCGAGACATATTAAAAAGAAAATCAAATAAGAGAAACCATCTGAAAAAATTTGATAATATTTTTGAAAAATATCCTCTCTGGTGTCTATACAGACGGGGTAATGACGCTACTATCTACGAAGCCCTATTCAATTATTTTTCTGCGGTGAAAGATACATTTCCTAAAGAATGGAATAATCCTAAATATATTTTAACGAAAACAACTGGTTACAGTGCAATAATGCAAGGACTAGCGAAAATTATACCGATCGGCCTAAAAAAGAAAGATATATCATATAAATTTTTCAAAGAATATATTATTAAATCAAAAAACAATCTGAAAAAGATTGATAAAAAGTTAACGAGAGAATATTTCCCACCAGGTAAAGTAGGGGAAAGTGAACTTTTCAAAACTATGTTCAAAGATATACCGTAGATTCCGAAATTTGGAAAATACATAGTGAAATAGGCATAACTACTTACTTGGTTTTAGTAGAAAATATATCTGAAATAAAAAGATCTTTAAATGGCAATTACATTAAGAAATATGGGCATTGCTGAGTTAGATAAAATTGAGATCACTGGGAAGAAAAATAATAGAAAAATTAAATGTTGTTATTGCCCAAAAATTGTTAACAGGTCTATTTTACCACATATCAGAAAAGAACATCCTAAAAAATGGGATGAGTGGAAAAAAGAGATATTAGATTCATATAATGAAGGACTTAATCCAAAACAAATAATGGATAGAAAATTTACTACTTCATCAAAGCCTATATTCTCATGGACTGTAATCGAAAGAGAAATTGCAAAAATGATAGAGGAGGGTTACGATATAAAACTTCCCACTAAAGAAAAAATCGAAAAATGGGAATCCGACGAACCCGACCTTATCAATAAACTTGATAAAACAACAATATGGAAATTTAGAAAAAGGGGAAACTGGGCAACACATAATGGAAATTATAGAGGTAATTGGCCGCCTCAGATACCAAGATACTTTATAGAAAAATATACAAAAAGAAAAGACTGGGTTTTCGATGGTTTTATGGGCGGAGGAACAACTATTATCGAATGTAAACTTAGGGGCAGAAACGCAATCGGTTATGACATCAATCCTTATGCAGTAAAACTAGCGGAAAAACAACTTAAAATAATAAAAAAAGAAAGTAAAAGACAAGGCATAAAATTCCCTCCCTCAAAAATAAAAATCAAAGCTTGCGATGTTAGAAATCTAAAATCAATCAAAGATGATTCTATTGATTTAATCTGTACTCACCCTCCTTACTTCAACTCATTGAAATACACTCAAGCAATTGAAGGAGATTTGTCTCGTATCAATGATGTAGATAAATTTTTAGATGGAATGTCTTTGGTTGCAAAAGAGTTTTTTAGGGTTTTAAAACCAAAGAAAACATGTGCTATTTTGATTGGAGATATACGAATAAAGAAAAATATGTATCCCCTTGGTTTTCGCATTATGGACTTATTCCAGAAAGCAGGATTTATGTTAAAAAATACGATTATAAAAGAACAGTACAAAGATCGTTCTACAGCATTCTGGATCAATACCAACATAAGAAGAATTAATCATGAATATTTGTTCGTATTCCAAAAATTGTAACGCTAAAAAAAATAAGAAAGGAAAAAAATCAAATCTTCTTACAATAATCAACTTTTTCCAAAAATTCTTTATCCTCATGATTTAAGTTTGGATATTTGATATGAATTAGTTCATGACAGATTGTCTCCACTATCTCTTTTTTTGTAACATCTGGTGCGAAAACTTCTAACCAAACTCTCGGTGGTTTTTCATGTGGAAATGCTTCTCCATAAATATTTTCGCCAACCATTGGCATATCATCAATAAAATTAAGGTCAAGTTCCGCTTCAACATCCAGAAGTTGTTTCTTTTTCTGGAATATTTTCCTAGTCTCTTGCTCTATATCTTCTTTTATTTGTTGTTCTGTGGACACATTTCTCACATCCTTCTTGATCATTTAAATATACTACTCTAATATATTTAAAGATTTAGAGGGATCGTTCAATCAATCCTACCCACTTATTTCTTCCGATATTAAGGTTTACCCCTGCTTCCTCTGTGGGGGTTCCCCAAGAATATTATTCTCACTGTATTGCCCTTCTTCCATTGGCGTGATTGCCCCGATAATTAAGGGGCAATAGCCATCTGTCCTTAAAAAAGGTCGGGGTAGCGCAGGGGTGCTCCCTTCACCATTCTTCACATTTTTCCGCTCAATATCCCTCCCTGTACATCAACTTGTACATCCTGCACTGAAATACACTGTCAATTTCTATAATCATATAAATTCCATCAAATCATATCATAAAAGCGTTACATACTTTCAAAAATATTTTAACTTTTAACAAACATTTTAATAAGACTATGCGATTATAACAATACTGAGAGGTGAAGAAAAATGAAGCAAAGTAGTAGTATAATACTATCCGCAGGTGTGGTTGCACTGTTTCTTGTAGCGGCATTGATTCCCTCACTGGCCTCCAGCAGGGGCGACAGCGAGATTGTCGAATGTGGCATGTCAAATATTCTGGGCACAACGTTTAAGGAAAAGAGTATGCCTTCGGAGAAAATAGATGAGATGGAGAATAAGATTGCAGGCATATTGAATGCTGACGAAGCATCTGCCAACATCTCGAGGATAGTCGATCGTGTTGTAGAAGTGTTAAAAAACTACGGCATACTGCCGGAGAAATATGACTCCAGTTTCCTGTTCGGCAAAACATGGAGTTGGGGGGTTTTCAACTATATAATAAGCTATGGACGGGGAGAGACATTCGTTCCTCTAAAATCTGACAGAAGTTTTGTGAGGATGATGTTCAGGCCAATCTTTTTCAATTACAATGCAGGAATCACGATAGCAAAATTCGGCACAAACTACATGTGGGACAGCGGGAGTACTTTCGGAAATATAGGCTGGATGTTCGGCCGTCAGAGAGGATTTACTGTGGGCTTCATAGGTATCCATATAAGAATTCCGCATGCACTCCATCCTGACAGTCATTTGTTCATAGGCACTACCCTTATATTAAACGGAAATAACCTTCTCTTCTGAAGGGATAGATAAGTAAGGGGACCACCGAAAAAGTACAGGAGTTGCTTCTTGTTTCAGCCAATATAACTCAGTTTGTCGCTCGTATCTTTTTCCATTGCACTTTTCTCCAAGCTTCTTATATGCCTTGCTATCCTGTCTATTTCCTCGGCTTTCTCCTCCAGTTTTGAAAAACCTATCTTGATGCCCAGAATCTTGGTAAGCTTTTTGAGAACTTCTCTTGCACTGTTCGGATCAACCATATATCCGGATGTCTCGCCCATAAGGCACACCCCTTTCATCCCCCTCATCTTGCCAAGGCCGAGAAGCAGACCGGAGGCACCGACGATTCCGCCCCCGCCCTCATCTTTGAAAGTCATGCCATATTTTTTGTATTTTTTTACAAGTGTTTTGTGTGTTGCCGCCCCCGTCACATGGGGCTTTTCCACATCCACCCCAACGCCGTAGCCGCCGAGAGTGTATATCATCTTTGTTCCATACTTTTCGATGACATCCAGTACCGACTGTGTGAGTATATACTGCCCCTTGGTGGACAGCCCCTGATAGTCACCTGTCAGTATAATAATGTCTATGTCTCCCTTCCAGTAATATAGCTCGTTTTTCACGAGGTGCACAATGCCGTCATGGTCTATGAATACCTGTGGCGGGAAATCCGTGGAATATATATCTGCAAACTTCTTTGCCCCTATCTCGTCTACCAAGTGTTCCGCTGCAAGCTTTCCGACGTTCCCTACGCCGGGCAAACCTTCTATCAATACGGGGTTTTTAAGTTCAGGTTTTTCCGAATAGACCACAGATGCCTCATTCACTCTCACTTTTTTTCTTGCCATGCTTTTCCTCTTTTTTTAATTTTCTTCTGTATACTCCATAGGAATCCTGAGGGGAGAACCTTGCGGGTCCTGTATTTTTGGTTTTCTGCCCGCATGAGAGACAGTATTCTTCCAGAGTGTAAATCTTACAGGATGCACAGTAATTCATTTTATTTTCCTTTTAAAAGTTCCCGTGCCGCCATGCTTTTTTATATACTCAACGCCTTTTTCGGCACATTCCTTCAGTTCCTTCTCTGCCATTTTGTAATCGGGTGCTGTCACATCGATTCTATATACGGGAGCAGATACATATTTAACCTTTACGCTGACCTCATCTTGCTCTTCCTCTATCTCTATCTCTTTAAGGGCATTTCTTATATGTTCCACACCATTCCTGTCCGGGAAAGACATCTCCATATACCCGGTTATGTTTACGAAGGGGATGATGACATTTTCCACTGCAACTTCCCTGAATGCAGATATCCAGTCCCCGCTGAAATCGTCCTTTTCCAGTATCTCGTTGTCATATGCAACTTCCTCGAAAGTCTCGTATAGGGAACCGTATTTTTTTATAATATCGTTACCGAATTCCTGCCAGCATTCATCAGTACTCTTCCCTATTCTGTCAGCGACCATATGGAACAGTTTCTCTGCCTTGTGCTCGTTTTTCCATTGCTGTGTTTTCTCCCTTCGCTGGTGTTCGTTCACTCTTTTCAATGATACATCGATATATCCTTTGGCAGTGTCAACCTCCATTACCTTGCAGACGATTTTCTGCCCCTCTTTCACATGGTTTCTTATATTTTTTACCCATCCCGATGCAACCTCCTTTATATGGATAAATCCCTCTGTGCCGGGGTATTCTTCAAGTCTTACAAATGCCCCAAAACCCTTTGCCTTTACAACCGTACAAACGACCAGTTTTCCCTTATCTGGAACCTCTTTTACGGGCATTTTCTATTCCAACTCCTCCAGTAGATCCCCCCTTATCTTGGCGATTCCACCAGTGGGCTCCGCCATCACGCTTCCGCATATCTGGCATGCTACCTTGCTGCTTGCTTTCTTGAAAATAATCTGCTCGTTTTCGCAGTCCTTACATTTAACCCTGATAAAATCTCCCACGGATTCACCTCTTGAACTCGAATTTTTTTGCCCTTATACACTTTTTCTGGTGGGCTTTTTTACATTCCGGACACCTATATCTCAGGTATACTCTTTTTGTAGCTTTCTCTCGTCCCTCCGGCTTTGGTCTAGGATAACCTCTGTAACCGGCGGTGACGCGGCGGAATCGTCTCTGTCCCTGTTTTAGTTCGGATGCCTTCTTTCTCTTAACTTTTTCAATAGTATGAAGCGTATGCTTCTCGCACGAAGGACAGTACGTCATTATGGCAGGTGGTCTTATCATCGAGTTTGTAATGCTGCATTATATATAAAAATGGTGGTTATCACCACACGGCATCAACGTCCAGATCGAACTCATCCTCCTTTTTCTTTTCACCCTTTTTTTTGATGCTTTTAAGCAGAAGCTTTATCTTTTCCTCAAAATCCTTGTTATTCTTAAATATCACGAAATCCCCCCTCATCTGTTCCAGCAATTTTTTTGCAACATCCTGCTTTCTCTTTATCGGCACAAGACCGGACGGATAGTCAAATTCCATAATCTTGTCGCAGATACTCTCCATTTTTCCCAGAGTTCCCTCCACTTCCTCTACCTTCCCCTCCCTCATGAGATTTATGGCCATTCTTCTCAGTTCTCCGACAACATCCCCAAGCCCAAGCAGGTAGGAGGTATACGTTATTCCGAGGCCATCCGGGTCGGGCAGGTTCTCCTTGTTGTATATCGCCAGAAGTATATTTGCCTCCGCCAGCTCCTGTGATGCATTTTCCATATATCCTGCAGTGAGTAAATCCGGATGGCCTTTGATTTTCTTCCTCAACGCTTTGTCCATTTTGACCGCTTCGGTCGCCATCTCGGCTGCAGCGTCTGCATCCCCATTGTGGATAATCTGTATGCATTTTCTGCTTGTCCTTATTATATCCCGACATTTCTTCAGCGTCAGTTCCCTCAGGTCGTCCTTCTCGTTAAGCATCTTCTCTATTCTGCCGGATATCTCATCGAGATTTTCCATATAAAAATAATGTGGGGGGCAATTATAAAGTTGCCTATCCTTTCCTGAAGTAAATGTTAAATCTTGTGCCCCCCTTCTCCCCGCCGTCCGCCGCCTCCACCCGCCCCCCGTATTTCTCCACAATTTTCTTCACCAGATATAGCCCCATGCCGCTCCCCCCACTCCCCTTTCCCTTGAATCTTCTCTTGAAAATATCTTTCTTCATTTCATCGGGTATTCCCACCCCGTTGTCTTCTATGCATATGCCTGCCAGTCCCCCTTTCTCTATCGCATAAATTTCTATTTTTGTGGCATGCGAATGTTTTATCGAGTTCTCCAGAACGTTGGCCACCACTTCCTCCGTCAGCACCCCTGTCTTCACCTTCACCTTTGCATCCCCGTCATACGTAATCGACAGTCCTCTTCTCTCACCCTCCGTCATATAATCCTTAACAACCTTTTTTACTATTTTATCCAGATTCGTGCTCTTCAACCGGGTTTCCTCATTTACCTGGTGGAGGTACCTGATTTTTTCGATTAAATCGCTTCCCGTCCTCAATGTATTGGATGCTTTTTCAAGTAGCCCCCTCTCCCTTTCCGGTAGGTCATATCCGGTCAGCAGACCAAGGTAACCCATGATTATCTGGATTTTGTTTCCCAAATCATGGCGAAGCAGGGAATTATAAAATTCTGCCTCTGCCTCTGCCTCTGCCCTCTTGCGTGCGGTAACATCCTGAATAATTCCCTCTATCACCTCCCCGTCGCCCGTGTTCACCAGCACCGCCGACTGAGTGGTAATGATCGTCCTGCCATCCTTTCTCATTCCTTTCATTTCGCAATTTTTCACCTTTCCGTTTTTTCTGATTGCATCTAAAAACTGCTTTGCGTCTTCATGTTGTTCATACAGGTTCCATGCATTTTCACCTGATATCTCCTCGAGACTGTCGTATCCGAACATATCGATAAACGAGATGTTTCCCTCCAGAAATTTTCCATCAGCGGTTATCCGGTAAATTCCCTCGACCGCGTTCTCAACGACCTGCCTGTACTTCCTCTCACTGTTGTACAATGCCTCCTCAGCCTTTCTCCCCTCCGTGATATCCACTGCATTTCCAAGGACGACCTTTCTTCCTCCTCGTCTTATGGAGATTTCCATCATGTCCATGTATCGTGTTTTTCCTTCTTTTGTGATAACTCTTACCTCATAGCGAGGCTGCATTTTTTCATGTTTCCCAGCGGTATACCTTTTTCTAACGATCCCATTATCTTCCGGGTGCACAAATTTCAGGAAAGGCTTGCCAAGCATCTCCTCTCTTCCGTACCCAAGGGTTTCCTCGATTTTGCTATTCACATATGCTATCTTTCCGTCCTGAAGGACATAGACACCGAAAAGGGAATTTTTTGCGATAAGGTTATCCATTTCAGTCCATCCCTCTACGGGCATGCATATTATGAGTGCGCCGTCATCATCCTTTGAGACAAATGCATGGACAGACCGGATGCTGCCATTCTTCCCGACGATATGTATTTCATGACTTTGCGACAGGGAATGAAAATTTTTATATCCATCTCTTAAAAGCATCGAGATGTGCTTATTTTCAACCTCCCTACCTTCATATCCCGTGAGCGATTCAGCCCCTCTGCTGAAGAATCGTATGTGACCGGTAATATCCGTGGCGATGATTGCTGCATCCGTGTCATAAAAAAAATTTTCCAGATATGCCAGACGTTTCCTTTCCTGTTCTAGCCTCTTTATTTTTTCCTCTATCTCCTGAAGCAGGATGTCAAATGCACGAATATTCTCCATGGGAACCCCAAACGGCCCTCTACTGCCCATGCCCCTGATATCAAATGCAATAGAAAGTATAAAAAAATGTTGGATAGACTGAAAAATTAATGACAAAAAGAAAAAGAGAGGGTTTAGAGTATTCCCCTTACCTTAACTGCATCTGCGACTCTTTCCACACTCACTACATAGGCTGCGGTTCTGGTGTTTATGTCCTCGCCCTTTTCCTTGTACTCTTTCCTTGTGTTGATCACATCCCATGTCGCCTTGCTCATCTTTTTGTCCAGTTTTTCATATACTTCTCCGCAGTTCCAGTAATAACCATATCTATTCTGAACCCACTCGAAGTAAGAAACAGTCACGCCGCCCGAGTTAGAAAGAAAGTCAGGGAGCACAAGCATGCCCTTCTTGTGAAGTATTTCATCTGCTTCTGGAGTTGTTGGTCCATTTGCCAGTTCAAGCACAATCTTTGCCTTTATCCTGTCTGCGTTATCATTTCGTATTGTATTCTCAAGTGCTGCAGGTATGAGCACATCCACATCAAGCTCGATCAACTCCTCATTCGGTATCTGCTTTGCCCCTGGGTAATTCACAACGCTTCCAGTTGTCTTCTTTATCTCTGCTGTCTTGTTGAATGGAAGACCTTCCTCGCTGTGGATTCCGCCCTTTGAATCGCTTACTGCAACAACCTTGACGTTTTTGAAAAGTCTTGTTACCAACAAGTGGGCGTATTGCCCGGCATTTCCATACCCCTGGATTGCCACGGTAACCACATTTTCTGACGGTATGATATCTTCCAGTTTTTCCAGCTCTTCATACCGCTTATATAAATTTTCCTTGTTTTCTTCCAATGATAAACCAATGGATTTTGCCCCTTCCCTCAGGACATACATTCCTCCTCTGGCGGTGGCATCTCCCCTTCCCCTGCAGCCCCCTATACTGATCGGCTTGCCGGTTATAACGCCAGGGGCATTGTAGCCAACCATCGTGCTGTATTCATCCATCATCCAAGCCATTATCTGAGGAGTGGTGTAAACATCCGGCGCTGGTATATCCTTCTCGGGGCCGATAAATCTTCCCAGCGCCCTCACATATCCTCTTGCCAGTCTCTCCTTCTCTGCATCGCTCATCTCCTTCGGGTTGCATATCACGCCGCCCTTGCCGCCGCCGTACGGCACGTCGGCAACTGCGCATTTCCATGTCATCCATGCAGCCAGTGCCTTTACCGTGTCAATCGTCTCTTCGGGGTGCCATCTGATGCCCCCCTTTGTCGGGCCCCTCGCATCATTGTACTGACATCTGAATCCGGTGAAGACCTTCGTACTTCCGTCATCCATTCGCACAGGTATAGTGACCCTCAACAAGCGCTGTGGCTCACGAAGATAAGCATGCATTGCTTCGTCAAGTCCCATAATGCCTGCTGCCTTGCCCAGTTGTTTCTGGGCTATTTTAAACGGGTTTAACTCTTCACTCATTTTGATTCCTCGAACGGTGTAATACATCATTACTTTTTAAATTTGCTAGAACAATGATAACACGCACCATGCAAAAACATATAAATGATTGTAAATTTAGATGCCACACATGGAAGATAAGAAAGAGCCCCCTGGTAAACTGTCGAGACGTGATATGTATGGAGAGAGTGGAGAAGGTTTCAAATCAGATTCAAACACCACGGCATATTTTGCACTCTCTCAAAAATTCAATCTCTAAGGACTTCAAGGAGTCATTGTTTTCCCTAATTCTTTGCACGATGGGTAACCTTATTACTGGAATAATAATGGGTGTTTCAACCTCGAGCTTGAGAGTGCTGCCCGCCCTTATCGTTCTGATTCCTCCTGCCATAGGGATGCGAGGAAATATATTTGCCTCTCTCGGCTCGCGGCTGGGCACCTATCTTCATACGGGTCAGATCACTCCGGATTTCAAGGGAAAACTTCTCAGGCAGAATGTCAATTCTTCTTTCATCCTCACAATTCTGATGAGCGCTTATCTCGGCTTGATTGCAACGTTCACGGCAAAACTTCTGGGCATGCATGCAGACTTTACCGATATGATGCTGGTTTCTCTTCTTGCAGGTGTCATTTCCGCCTTCTTTATGCTTGCACTGACAATGGCAACGTCATTCTTCAGCTACCGCCGCGGCTGGAACCCCGATAACGTAACTACACCCATAATCACGCTTGGCGGTGATATTATCACACTTCCCCTTCTATTCATTTCAATGAGCATCATCATCACTCTTGGCGGGACGGAAAAGATGCTTCTCCTTTATCTTTTCATAGCTCTTGGCATCATATCTCTGGTCATTCCATTCTCAAAATTCTCCGGGCAACACCTGAAGAAGATCTTGATAGAGAGCACGCCGATAATGCTCATCGGGGGCTTGCTGGGCACATTCTCCGGTTCCATCCTCGGCAATTCGTTTGAGGGGTTGATTGGTATCGCAGGCGTTCTGACGATGATACCAGCATTTCTGGAGGACGGCGGAGCGATAGGTGGCATTCTGGCCGCAAGATTCTCATCATTGCTCCATATCGGTTCCCTTGAATACAGCCTGATCCCGCCCAAAAAAGCCCGTAAAATGTTCTTGTCGATGCATGTAATAGGGATTATTGTATTTTCCATGATTGGTTCATTCGCATTTGTCATAAGCAAGTCAGTCAGTGTGGGCGCACTACCCATTCATGAAATGATAATTATTTCGGTAATCACAGGGGAGATTCTGATATTCGCAGTAAATCTGATAGCATATTATTCTTCGGTCATCTCGTTCAGGCATGGGATAGACCCCGATAACATCACCATTCCCACCATCACAAGCCTGATGGATGTTATGGGCATGGGATGCCTTATTCTTGTTCTAATCGCCTTTGGAGCAATATAATTTGGAATAATATAGTATACAATACAATAATATACAATACAATAATATACAATACAATAATATACAATTATACAATACAATAATATAACCAATGCTATCCTTATTCTATTATTTTTTGCCCAGTATCCCACCAAAAAATGATTTCTTATCCTCGCTCCCCCCGGTACTTTTTTCAATATTTTCAATTTTATTATCAACTGGAACCGTTGTTTCTCTCTCCTCAATAACCGGTTTGTACTTCCGGAGGTCGTCCAGTGCCTGCTCTATCCCGTCTATCTTGCTCACGGAATAATAGGATATCAGTACCCTGTCATCCTCTTTGGATGTCACCTTCACCACATATCCGCCAGGCGTCTCATAGACTATTTCCCTGTTTATGATTTTACCCTTGATTTTTTCCGGTGACTCTATAAATTCCCCGTCTTCCCCCGGTTCTTGTGTCTCTTCAAATATTTCCTCCTTCTCCTCCGCCGCCGCTAAGCCCCCATCAATGACTTCTTCTATTTCATCGAGGGTTTCCTTTGCTCTTTTTCCCCAACTTCTCTCCTCGAGTTTTTCCTCCGAGTCACCAAACGTCTCTTCTTCCACGGATTTCTTTTCCTCGTGCGAGAGATAAAACTGCGGCAGCACATATTCCTTTCCTTTGATTTTTTCTCCTCCCTCTTCATCCGGCTCGGACAGCAGAACTTCGGAATATTCCGCCTCCTCCTCTTCCACAATACCCTCATCCACTTCATCTATCTCCTGGCTCAAATCCCAGAATTCATTATCGTCATTTTTCCGCTTTCTTATTCTTGGTATACGGGGCAAACGCATTTCAGCACCAAATATAGATACACTTACACCTTAAAATGTTTTATGCTTCGTCCAGTTCATCGAGAATGCTATCTATTTCATCGTGTATTTCCTCGACAGAGCGATTTGCATCAACGATGTGCCAGCCCTTAACGAGTTCAAGGGCTTTGTTCCTTACCTTCCTAAGTTCCCCGATGTTTTCGAACATCTCTTTTTCTTCCCTGCCCTCAACTCTTTTCTCAATCCTTCTAAGCAATTCCTCCGGCTCAACGTCGAGAAAGAACATGTATTGAGAGGTCGGCAGGAAAGTTTCAAAGAATTTGTATAATATTTTTGCAACGGGAAATGGAAGATAAGCCACGCCTACCAGATAGCGGACAACGATTAGTGTGTCCGGCATTCCATAGTATTTTTTTATTGAGCGAATGACATCCATGGCATAGTAAACAGATGCCTTCAGATGTTCCCTCTTTCCTTTTCCCATAAGAGCTTTCTTTGTCCTCCTTCCGTATTTGTTGTCGTCCTCGGGGTGCGAACGTATGATTATATTTTCCCCTTTCTTCTCATATCGCTCCGCTATAAGCCTTGCATGCGTATCCTTTCCGGAGCCGTCCAGCCCGTCAACAACTATGAATCTCATTTTCAAACCTACACAAGTACATAATAAATGATTGCCGCCGAGAAAGATACCGTGAGATTATCCATGCCCTTGGGTGTGATTCCCTCGATCAGGGTCGCGATGAATGCAACGGCGAGGAGGGCATACATATTGATTGCCACGTGATAGTATGCAAGTGCCATTGCCGAGGCGATAAGAATCACGACAAACATGCTTAATGAACCCTCGACACTTTTCCAGTCCCCGAATATGTTGTATTTCCTCTTTCCGAATTTCGTTCCGATAAGTGAGGCGAATCCGTCGCCGTAGGACATTGCAACGATTCCGATTGCTATTATTTCCGGGCGCCCAAAAAAGGCATAAGCAAGCACCGTCCATGATATGGAATAGTAGACAAGCCCCATGCCGTGCCCCGCCGCCGACGCCCCACTGACTGTCTTCAGCGGAGAATACGGACTCACAAGAAAGGTAAGCACTATGAAGGGGGCGGCGGCAACAAATGCCATCACCCATGCGTGTTCAAATAGCGGCAGGATGAAAAAGACATTGCCCACCATTATGTGCAAAAATTTTCTGCTTACGAGCGGACGCTTGTTAAGCACTTTTTCCGATATGAAGAAAAGAACTGCAACATATACATAAACCGATAACACTCCTATAATACCTCCCGATATCATTCAGTTTGAAATGCTTTTCTGTATATAACCTTAAGCAAAAGTCCCTGCCAGAAAAGCCATCAACCCGACGAAAATGCCGAAAAGACTGATTTTTCTGAATCTATCGAGACTTTCCGCATCAACCCTTGAAAGTATGGAAAGTGAGGTGTAGACGAGCAGTATATCTGTCACGAGAACTATCGACAGATAGATGTAGTCGTGGTGGTAGGCGTTATCGATATTGAAAAGAAAGGGAATGAAGCTCAACAGTACTGCCGTCATATAAAAGATAGATGCCATGACATTTGCCCCCCTCCTTCCGAGATAGGTGGGAAAAGATTTTGTCTTTCTTGCAGCATCGCCGGCAAAATCCATCACGTCTTTCATTATCTCCCTTGCCACACCTGCCAAAAAGGCGATTAATGCAATGAAGTAGATTATTCCCGGAATGGAAGGAGAAACTGCGGTCGAGCCGAAAACGAAGGGGATTGCCATTATGAATGCGATGTAGAAGTTTCCGATAATCTTTATCTCCTTCAGCTTAACGTCGTACAGGGTTGCTATCACCGCATTTATCGCTGCAATTGCAAAGCACGTCGTGTTGACCATGAAACTGGCAGCCAGCCCCACCGGAATGAAAACGAAGTAGACGTAGAGGGCGGTTACCGGCTGCAAGTCACCGCTGACGAGAGGGCGGTCTGCCCTTTTGTTCTTCCTGTCCACCTCGAGGTCGAAGTAGTCATTGAGGGCAAATGTTCCCGCCTCCAGAAAGAGGGCTGTAAGAAACGCAAAGAAGAATTTATCCGCCGAAGGCAGGCCCTTGCCCGCTATCACCGCCCCTATGAGAATGGCAACGGCAATCATTATGCCGTGTTCGAGACGCATCAGCTGCCACAGTGCCCTCAGCTTTTTCGCGGTGTGAAGACGGCTTTTATTCATAATATTCACTCTGGTTCTATCTCGTAGTATCTCTCCAGAAGGCCAATGAAAGTGGCTGTCATCTCCTCAATTTTCTCAGCCGATTCTTTGATGGAATCACGGTCGGTTATATCCATTGCCCGGATGTACAAAAGCACGGCAAGCTCCCATGAATAGTAGACCATTTCGGCCTGGCTCGCATCTGAGTTTGCCTCCTGTATTTTTTTAATCGGATGGATAAGCAAAACCGATATGAAGCTTGTAACACTGGCAGACCCGAAACCGAGAATTTCAATTACATTTTTCCATTCTTCAACCCCATCGGCAGCGGAGAGACCAAGATATAACGCAATCATAAGGAAGAATAATCCGACGGCAAAAAGTGCACCTGAAAAGATATAGACAAGATATTTCGCCCTTTTTGCCTCTTCACACAGCTTTTTTATTTTTTCCTTCAGGGCGGGCAATTCATCAGTCATTATTTTCATGATGGTGTTGTTGAGCTGTGAGTTTGCATCGTCCCTGTCAAATCTTTCATTCGTCATTCACTTAGTATTTGAATAGGAGTATTTGTCACTTTTTATTTTCCAGGCAGCAGCATTTATATGTCATCGGGCAATAATCCCGTATGCCTTATTACCTATTCGAAGAGTCTAGCCTGCAGGTAAGAATAGGGAAGATAATATGCCTCGCCAGGACGTACAAAAAGCATGCCGAGGAGATGGGCTCCGTGGTAATAAAAGAGCCACTGATTTTTTTGAAGCCCGCAAGTTCCGTGATATTCGACCGCCAGTCCATAGTCATCCCCGAAAGGGCGAAGGAGGTACACCACGAGGTCGAACTGGGTGTTGTAATTGGAAAGGGAGGAAAAAAAATTTCCGAAGAAAATGCTGAAGAACACATCCTTGCATATCTGCTTGGGCTTGACATCACCGCAAGGGACATTCAGCAGGAGGCAAAGACCCACGGGTGGCCGTGGACTGCCGCAAAAGGATTTGATACCTTCTGCCCGATAAGCACGGTGGTGACGAAAGAAAAAGTGAAAGATGCAAATAACCTCAGCATCACTCTTAAGGTGAATGACAGGGTAAGGCAGTCTTCCAGCACAAAGAACATGATTTATCCGGTGGAGAAAATAGTCGCCCTTGTATCCGAAATCATGACACTGGAGAGAGGAGACCTCATTCTCACGGGAACGCCCGAAGGTGTTGGAACAATAAAGCCCGGGGATGTTATAGATGCAGAGCTTGGCGACATATGTTCGTTGAGGGTAGATGTGATAGAAGAAGGTGCAAACAAATTGTGAAGCGTATACCTACTCCTCATCTTACTTTACGTCCCGATTAAAAATATATACTTCCATCTGTGCATATGCAGTCGCACCGTGAGAAGATATTTCGACATGGATGTCATGCTTTCCCGCCACAGGCAAATCGAAATTCCATACATATGGCGGAGAGTTATCGGAATAGCATTCCTCTCCATCAAGGTAAAAGTTGACCACTGAATTTTCTTTGGTGTATATTGTAAACGGCATCTCTCCCACTATGGTGTTGCCCCAAGGTGCCGGCATGATGTACCTGCCGCCCACATATAATGCAGGACGCCACACATTTGGCTCTACCAGAAATATTTCCATATCATCTATCGGCGGGAGATGGTCGTCGGGAACACCGGCTGCCCATGCAACAGCTCTTCGCAACATCCACCAGTTGTATGACCAGTTTGCCTCCTCCCCGTCCACCCATTTGTAAAGATAATCTTCCCTGAAAAGGGCATATTTCGACCGCCCGAGAAACTCTTCGATATGTCCTCCCAGTACGGTTCGCTCTTCCGGATGTGGGCCAAACAATGCAACCCTGCCTTTTCCGTATGTAGTGGATATTGCAGCATATTCTCCCTTCAAGTTCGTTACCACGGGGGCTTCAATTTGCCATTCCCCTCCGATTTTTTTCCAGAAGTGAATCGGTGCCTTGTCGCTCACCTCCTCCGCATATATTGCCAAGGGAACAACCTCCCCGAGAAGCGGATCTGTGCCGTCTGCAAGATGCATACCCGGTCCTCCCTCATACCTTATCACACGCGAGTTGTCGGGGCAAACGTTGAGTATTGGATGGTCTGTAATTGTACATGAAATCGGAACGCCGCCCTCCAGACCTGCCGACTTGTAGAGATATTGCCACTCCTGTTCCTGGTCGTCATTTACATAAACATTGGCGATGCCGAGAACACCAGCGTCTATAATCTTATCTATAAGTGTTAATGGATTAGGCATTCCCTGGGACGCCTCGTTTGCACCACCGCATATGCCCACATACCCCCCGCCGCCTGCAATAAAGTTTTTGACACTATCTTTCCATTTGCTGTCGATTCCGTGGATGTACTGGCGGGCACTCGCACCTATGACAAACACATCGTAATTGTCCGTATCAAGCGGGTGTGTGCCTTTTCCCATTACCCCCCGCCTATCCACCTCGGAAACGTTTAACTGGTAGTGAATGCCGTCCACGGTCCACCCGTACTGAAGTGTGTATTCAAGAAGCTTTATCGCGGGGACTATAGACGGATAAACAGCAATGTTCATATAAACAGTTTCTTTTATCCTGTTTTCCGAGGGGTGCACGGGCGGCATGAAGATAAGAAATACGATGGCAAACAATATCAGAATATGCGATGCTCTTGGCATGTGTTTCTTCAATGACGTTTGGTATAAATATGTAACGGAAACAAAAACCATTAACTTATTTCGGATAACGGTTTGCGGATATGATAAGTTGCCGAAGGAAATTTGGGCGAAAGGGGCACAACGACTGGAACTGCATACCCGCCTGTTAGGCGAAGTTGTGTAACCGTTTGTTTTGGCACTAATTTCGTTTTTCATAAACTTGTACCAACTTTTTTACCAATGAATGGAATAAACACTTTATATACTGCACCTATTATGCTTACTGAAAAAACTACATCTATTAAAATTTCTCTAAATACTTCTGTACCGAGATATCCTGAAATATAACGATTTGAAATTATTACTATTGTTACAAGACCTACTGTTAACAGGAATAGATTTCTCTTCAACCTTCCATACTTTTGATTTAATTTATGCTTCAGGTCATTAACATGCTGATCTAAAAATTCAAGTTCATTTATTATTTGTGAAGGAGAAATATCTGAAAACTCTAATACCTTCATTTCATCAGAATACCTCTTCGTTTCTTCAATTTTATGTTTGCACCGTTCACATTTTTGAATTGCACTTTTAAAATTTCCATCCTGCAATTCTATCAAAGCTTGGATATAATCTACCTTGCTATTGCACAGGTTTGATTTGGCATCGGGCATCGTAAAAATTGGTATATTCTCGCAAGCCTTTTTATGATATGTCGCAGCGAGGGCAAAGTGACTTTTTGCCTCCTCTAAATTTTTCTTCTTCTCGTACTTTTCTCCCAATTTTTCATAACAATTTGCTAATTCGCCATATGCTATGATCCAAATCTTTAACGACCCTACTAACTCTGGAGAAAACTCAGAACTTTTTTCCAAGTAGCTTTTTGCTTTCCATACTTTTTCCAGATTGGGGATATCCTTTGACTTTTCTTCTAAAAGGGTTAGCATACCAATTGCAAAGTTAATTTGACACACACCAACCATTTTTACATACTCGCCTTTTTTAGAAGATGTTACTAAAAAATCTTGCTGCATTTCTTCGGGTAATTCTACTGGTGGATGCTCTTTGATTTCTTCAGCTAAAGGTAATATTTCATCTATAAGTCTTTTTGCTTTAGAAAATTTCTTTTGCTGAAAAATCACAAAGAATTGAATCCATAATTTGGTCAAAATACGGTATTTCTTTGAAAACGCCAAAAAATTTTTCCATTTTCTATCTTTTATCTTCTTTTCCATCTCATCTACCAATGTAATTGACTTATCAATACCGTTCAAATCTCCTGAAAAAAGGGAAGATATGGTTAACTTAGTCATTTTTGCTTCCATCTCGAGGATATCTAAGAATTCTGAAAGCTCTTTATCAACGATAGATGGTTTTGCTGACTCGATTACACTTAATACTTTATCCCAATACTCAATAGCTTTCGGTAATCCAATCGCCGATAATCTATTTGCTATTTTAGAATAGAGCAAACATAAGCGAAGAATTATTTCTTCTAAATGTTCAAAATCGTTTTTTTCTTCAACAATACTATATGCAGACTCTTCAACTTTAATAGCCCACAATAGTGAGATATGAGCCAAGTTATCAAAAATTAGTGATTCTGTCTCTACAATCAACCCAGATATCTCATTGTAGTTTTTTTCAAAAGAAGAAGATATAGAGGCGAAAATTTCTAATTTTGTATCGGTGTCTTTTATTTTAATAGCCTTTTCATAGATTTGAATGGTTTTTAATAAGAGTAACGCTATGGAAGCCCCGGTATAAACCATTTGCTCGATCAAATTCTTCGGAATGAATGCTTGGACGTTGTTTTCTACACCATCTATTACCTCATTGACTTCGCTGTAACTATCGAATACCAATGTGTTAACTGTTGCTCTAAGACATTGATTAATGCATACAGATAAACTAATTAATTCAGCACTTCTTTTATCGAGAGATGCGAACTCACTGAGATTTTTTAAAAGTTCATCTATGTTTTGCTGAAGTTTAGAATAGTTCTCATTATAGAGATTATGACCAAAATCGAGTTGCTTTGCATTAATTTTTGATGTTATGTTTAGTATCTTTCTTTTTGTTTCTTGACCTCTCTTCGTATGTGATTGTATAAAATAATAAAAAGCATTTCCTAATTTGTATAATCTTTTTTCCTTTGGCTCTTTAAATTGCGTTAAAGAGATTAAAATATCTTCTATTGATTCTGCCAATTCTCCAGTTGCAGAAGTAAGTCTTTCCACTTGGTTTGAGAACCTTTCTTCATCGTGGTTCATCTTCACTTTGTCTCCTCATTTTTGATACAATTTCACCCAACTACCTATATCCAAACTCAATTTCCTATATCCCTCCAGTTTGGCATTATATCTGAATTTGTTTCCCAACACATTCACAGCCTTGCCTGAATACATAATAAGTTTAGGTATTAAAAATGTTACACTGCAAGACTATGGCATTATCTGATGGACAACCCTCAGCTTCAGAACAATGACTTCTATCGTTATCATTCTGCCACCTTTTATCCGTCAAGACATGTCATAGAGGGTTGTAAAAATGGATATGTAATATCACTTTGAGCATAAGTTATCAAAAATAAAGAGAGGAAGGGTTTTAAGTTGCCGTCAAACTGCCCTCAAAGTATGGCTCGTATCCGTTGCAGAAATCAGTAGAAACCGTCATCCACTTTCATACCTTCCTTTTCCGTACCTCTGAATTTCTTTATGTAATCATCATACCAGTAAATTTTTGCGGGTATGGCAAACGGGGCACCAGGATACGTTATCAATGCCTCTCCTGCTTCAAGCGTCTGGATTTCCTTCTCTATCTTTGAGATGTCCTGCTTTGCCGAGCTTTTTATCATATTTCTATCGCCCTCGTCGGCAAGACCGAGAATGAAAAAGGTATTGAACTGGGACAGCAACTCTTCCTTTACTAACTTGGGCTGCTGGGTGATGGCACAAAGCCCCACCTTGAACTTCCTTCCTTCCCTTGCAATCTGGGCGAATGCCCCCTCTCCTTTCAACACCCGTTGTGCCTCCTCCATCGTTATCAATACTGGCGGTAGCTTGCCGAATTTTTCTTTATTTCTATAAGCATTTTTGTTGTACGTCAAAATTTTCCGGGCAATGATGACGCCCACCAGCAACTCTTCATATTCGTAAAGCCCCGAGGTGTCAACCAGCACCACCTTCCCCTTGTTCAAATGGCCGAGTATCGTATCAGTCGCCGCCACGCTCTCATCTTTATGTATTATTTCCGACTCGATTATTCTCTCCGCCCTTCTTTTCAGGACATTGAAGGTCATACTATGTATCCTATCGCTAAACACGTTCACCAGCTCGTCGCTCTCCGTCTCACACAGCTTGACCAGCCATTCCTTTCCGAAACGTGATGCCATTGCATACAGTGCATCCCTCTGTGCATCTGTGAAAGAAAATATATTCTGCACATCTCCGACGGTGATTTCATATGCGGATATTTTGAGTGTATTGTGCGGTCCGCTCAGGTGGTGGGGCGAATAGACAACCAGTGCACTTCCGGCCATCGGATGGTGTTTAAGCCCTTTCGTCCCCTCTCCCCCCTCGTAGTACTCCCCGTGCGGGTCGATTATCAGAAGACCGTATTTTCCATTCCCCATGACGGAGGCGGCAAACACCCGCATAAGATTGCTTTTCCCCATGCCCGTTGTCGCAAATATACCAATATGATACGGGATAAGTTTTCCGGCTAGGCCGACCACCACATCCACCTCCCTCTCGCCGCTTCTCAATCTACCGATTTCTATGTCGCCCGCATCTTTCTTCAAAAATTCGTAATCTCCCCCGTCCGCCCGCCTCACCTTCGAAAAGTGAGAAGGTATTGCTTTCGGTTTTCGGAATATCCCGTCATGAATATAACCAAGGGGCGCACACACCCCAATTTTGAAAAGTCTCCTCTCTTTCTCTCTCATGCTGTACGGCTGTTCCATCTCGTCAAGCATCATCATCTCGCCGGCGGCCCTTAGACCCCACCTCTCCGACCCCTCCTGCCCGTATTGCAGGTCGATGACACGCAGGAAAAAAAGGGAATTGTTTTCCTCGTCCTCCGCCGCCAGAATCTCCCCGATTTTTACATTCTTGCCATACGGATACCTGAAAACGATTTCCGTAGAGTTTTTTCCGATTATTCTTCCAAGCATTTTATCACCCGAGATACTCATGATAGTCAAAGAATATATCTTCCCACTCATCAATTGTAAACCCGCTCTTCAGAGCCATTTCCCTCAATACTTTCCTGCAATATAAACCATCCTCCGATGTTATCACCACGTCCCTGTGGATTTCTGCAAGCGGATAAGGATAGCCCATATACGACACATCATTTGAAAAAGCAGATATTTTATTAAGAATACCCTCTACATCCTCCTCCATTGGATTGATATCTATGCGGAAGGAAAATTTTGAGAAGGGGTGGAGCTTTGCTATGTACACTCTTCTTTCCCTGGAAAGTGGGTAATACCACCTCTGCTTCGCAAAAATGCTGTCACCTCTCTTCTTAACCCAGGCCAGCACGGGCAACTTATTTGTATACAAATCACTTCTTTTGCATATTCCCACAAGGTGCAATCCCCTTTCCACGGCAATATTGCAATTTTCTTTTATAATCTCGGATAGAAATTTGTTTCCCTCGAGAGAACCATCCATCATGACCACATCCCCCTCTCCGAGAGTTTCCATCGCCTCCCTTGCCATCACATGTTCCTCAAGCCCCCTTATGGCATCATTAACTTCATCCATGCTGTCCGGGATTTTTGGAGGGACTGAATCCATTAAATCCCCATATTTCTCCTTAAAATCATCCTTCAAACCTTGCTTCGACAGGGTATCTATTTCCATATCTCCGATTTTTTTTCGTATGACACCCTTTTCATCAGCCACTACATATCCTACCCTTCTGCTGCTGATGATAAAAGAAAGGCCGTCAAGTATTTTGAATGAACTGCCGTCTATGGCTACCCCTTTCGCCCTGTCGCCCCCGCCAAATTTTTTGAATGCATCATTGCAAAGACGGATATCAAACCCCCCGTTATCAAACTTGACTTTAACCTCGCCCTCAAAACCACGGCTTCTATTCATTACCTCTTCTATATAACAAAATGCTCTGCCAAATGTCTTTTCATCCATTGTTGAATCTAGGTTCCCATCCTGTATTCCACGACCACGCTTCCCCGTTCGTCAACCAGCCTTCTCAATTCTCCTTTGCCATACATTCTAAGGCTTTCACCAAAGTTGCCTATACATTCCCATCCCTGCATATGTTACAATATCAACAGGAAATATATAAAAATTGCTAAAAAATTGCTTGCTTTCGCCCCACTGGCATAAACTCATGGTTACGAAAAGTTACAATTGAATCATATATCTGCCCGTTATATGACTTGAACAGAGCTTTGCGGAGAGAGAACAGCGTGGCTTTAGCGTATTTTGGTGGCAATCCATCCTATTATCTCTAAAATTTTTATCTTTCATTAAATAAATTAGTAGTCAAATACTTCTCCCCTCTATCTGGAAAAATGATCACTATTCTTCCCGATTTAACTTTCTTAGCCACTTCTATTGCAGCGTACATAGCCGCTCCACTACTCATTCCAACAAAAATTCCTTCTTTTTTAACGATCTGTCTTGTCATTTCAAATGCATCTTCTGTTTCAACCATGATTGTTTCATCAATTTCTGAAGGATCGTAAATTGATGGCACTATTGCCTCTTCCATGTTTTTTAATCCTTGTATATAATGGCCTTTTACTGGATGTGCACACACAATTTTTATTTTGGGGTTGTTTTCTCTAAGGGATTTTCCTACCCCCATAATTGTGCCTGAAGTCCCTATTGCAGAAACGAAATAGTCTATTTTACCATTTGTTTGTTTCCAGATCTCTTCACCTGTTGTTTTATAATGTGCAATTCTGTTATATTTGTTTGAAAACTGATCTGGCATAAAATATTTTTCAGGATTTGCCTTAACAAGTTCTCTTGCTTTAGTTATTGCACCATCAGTTCCCAATTCCACATCTGTTAATGTAACCTTTGCACCAAAAGATTCAATCATTTTTATTCTTTCAATAGATACTGCTTTGCTCATAACAATCTCAATATCATACCCCTTCACCACCCCAATCATCGCTAATCCAATACCTGTATTCCCAGATGTCGGTTCAATTATTGTTTTTCCTTTTACCAATGAACATTCTGCCTCTGCTTGCTCAATCATCTTTAAGGCTATTCTATCTTTTATGCTACCAGTAGGATTACTTCCTTCAATTTTAGCGTAAATAGTAACATTTTCATTTGGATTCAATCTATTTATCTTAACAAGAGGAGTATTGCCAATAGTTTGTAAGATGTTCTCGCATATCATAATATTACTATAAAAATAAAAGTTTTTAAAGTTTTTCTTAAATTGCCAACAAAATAGATAATATAACTCCTCTTTTGCGAGGCTTTTGTTAGTTTATCTCTTCAATTTTGAGTTAAAGGGCATTTTTACCTGATTTTCAGTCATCAAGCATGACTTTTTTCAAGTCGTACTCCCTGGAGCATTCAACATCATCGATTACTTCCACTATATTGTATTTCTTCTCTTTCACTCCCGGATGACATAAACGGTAATTTTTGCAGCTTATATCATCGCAGTCAACTTCCTTGTACGTCACCTTTGTTCCTTCGGCACTGTCCTTCCTTATAGTGGTTTCTATGGGCAGCTTTTCTATTTCAACAGCAATAACTCCTCCCATATAAAGGCTGCAGTCATGTTGTTTATCCCTTACATTGGTTATCCTGTATCTTCTCCCCTCTTTCAAATTAGAACATACCATTTTGAGTTTGCACCCCCTGCAATTCCTAGCTATCCCGAGATACACAAATTCATTTCCTTTTTTTGCCAGTTTTTTACCTATTAGAGTAACAAATGTCATTTTTATCACCTATGCCACACCTGTAACCTTGACCAGATGCTCCGCTGCCTCACGGGAGATGCCGTCCGCCCCCAAGACGGTATACCGGTCCGGTCTTACCTTCGGGGCCATTAGCAGTGCCTCCACGATATCCTCCTTAGAGAGACCAAGCTCTCTGGCGGTTGTGGGTGCACCTATCTCCTTAATTGCCTTCTTTATTTTCCCCCAGTCGCCCCCATGCAGATACATCATCATGATTGAGCCTATGCCACACTGCTCCCCGTGCATTGCCTTCCCCGGAGCGATTCTGTCCAGAGCGTGAGAAAACATATGCTCCGCACCGCTTGCAGGACGGGAAGAATTTGCAACACTCATCGCTACACCCGAAACAATCATCGATTTCACCGCTATCCATGATGACTCCTCTATCCCCGGCTTTATGTATCCTGCATTCTCCATGATAAGGTCTGCCGCCGTTTCGGCAAGGACAGCCGCAAATGAACTGTAATATTCCCTTTTCAGCCTCCATGCAAGCTGCCAGTCAAGAATTGATGTGAGGTTTGATATGACATCGGCACATCCAGATGCCAGCATGCGATAGGGTGCCTTTGATATGAGAGAGGTGTCAGCAAGAACAGCAACAGGGGAACGTGCCTGTTTTGATACGGAACCGACTTCCTCCTTTATGGATGCCCTTGGCGATGCAATCCCGTCGTGTGATGCGGCGGTTGGAACACTTATGAAAGGAACTCCGTAATTAAACGATGAAAGTTTTGCTACATCTATCACGCTGCCGCCGCCGACAGCAATCAGAGAACTAACACCCCATTTCGTAGCATGATTCTGAGTCATGCCCACCTCCTCCATGGTTGCCCCGCTCACGACTATATCCTCAACCGTATAGCCGCTTTCATTCAATATTTCCATTATACGATTGCCCGCCAGTTTCTTCGTCATTTCATCATGGACAACGAGGGGATGCTTCCCGAGATTGACCTTCTTGCACAGGTCCACTATCTCCTCTATGACACCGTGCCCTACAACAACATCTCTGGGAAACTCCATCAACTTTGACTTGGTAAAGGGCATTACGTATGTATCGTGATAGCCAATATAGATTTTGCGGGCAACAAAAATTGAAAAACAAAAACCAAAATATTTTTAGACCCTACCGTTTACCATTCCAATGAATTACCTCCTCATAATCATGACAGCCCTGGTTGCCTTCACTTGGGGCATGCTGTTCGCCTTTTATCTTATATTCGTGAGGACAGCCACCCGCCTTTCCCGTCTCCTTTCCAGAATGACCGGCGAAGAAGTTAGCATGGATGAGGTTTACCAGACATTGAAAAATATAATTGATAAGGCCTATGAGGATTTGAAAAATGGTAAAAATGAAAATTCCGATGAAGCTTCCTAGACTTGTGATGGATGCTTACGACCAGTTTCAGATGATAAAAGACAACCTTGGTGTTTTTTACAAATTTTTGATATTTGTAACCCCTTTTTTGACAATTGCCTATTATTTCATTTTCGTTCTCGACTACCTGCCGGGCGATGCGGCGGGAAAATACGGGGCATTGACCATTGCCTATTTCTTTCCCCCCGCAGGGAAGGAATCCATCATACCTGCAATGCTTGCCTCCGACATCCCTCCATGGATAGTATGGAGCACGATGATTATAATGGATATTATCGGTGCGGCGATAATTGCGTACAACTGGTGGTTTCCGGAATTGATTATCACCCATGTACCGCTTCTTGATAAGGGGTACGCATGGCTCCAGAGAAGGGCGGAGAAATTCAAGAAGAGAAAGTTGTTGACGTTGAGCCTGCTTCTTTTCATGATAATACCTCTTCAGGGGAGCGGAGGGATAAGCACGCCCATTCTGGCAGGATTGCTCGGCGTGAATGCAAAGAAAACTGTCATAATCGTTTCTATCGGCTCCACGATAACCACCACGCTCTTCCTACTCTCATGGATGGGCGTTTTTAGTTTCCTCAGGACGATACTATAAACTTTTATACCGAAATGGAATTTCACCACATGGCAGTACTGGTTACTGGAGGAGCCGGTTTCATAGGAAGTCACCTCATAAATGCGTTGATTGATGGCGGGCATGACGTGAAGTGCATAGATAACTTTTCATCCGGTAGAAAGGAATTCATTTCCGACAGTATGGACAGGGGTCTTGAACTTGTAAAAGGGGATCTTCTCAACAGGGCCGATATAATTAATGCCCTGAAAGGTTGCGATATGGTATTCCACCTTGCAGCCAACCCCGATGTGCGGCTGGGCGTTGAGAACACGAATGTTCACCTCGAGCAGAACATAATTGCCACATACAACCTCCTCGAAGAGATGCGGAAGGCAGGAGTTAAAAAAATCGGATTTACTTCCTCCTCGACCGTGTACGGGGAGGCAAAACAGATACCCACCCCCGAGAATTACGGGCCATTAATCCCCATATCACTTTACGGCGCTTCCAAACTTGCAGCAGAGGGACTGGTGTCAGCATACTGTCATACGTTTGATATGCAGTCCGTTATATACCGTTTTGCAAACGTTGTCGGGCCCAGAAGCACGCACGGCGTCACCTACGACTTCATAAGAAAACTGAGAGATGACCCCGGTACTCTTGAAATACTGGGAGACGGAAGCCAGAAAAAATCATACCTCTACATATCCGACTGCATAGACGCCATGCTTTTCGGCATGGAAAAAAACAAAGAAAAAGTAGAGATGCTCAACATCGGCTCTGAGGACTGGACTGATGTAAGGAAGATAGCGGACATAGTATCAGATGAAATGGGTTTGTCCCCAGAATACCGCTTCACCGGCGGGGTCGACGGCGGCAGGGGCTGGAAGGGGGACGTAAAGGTCATGCGACTGTCAATAAACAAACTCGAAAATATGGAATGGAAGCCAAGATATGGAAGTGAGGAATCATTAAGAATGACTGCCAGATGGCTGATTAATCGTTCTAAAACTCCTTAAAATGCCTGTATATATTCATTTGCATTTAAATAAGGGCGAAAAAATCAGATGGGAAGGAAGAAGAATTTTCTGGAGTTTGTGGCCAGTTGTTTTGATAGCTTTACTTACATTATGGATATATGGTTTAGGGTTATTATTTCTCATATATGCAATAGTAAAATGGTCCCGGATAAAATACTTAATCACCAACCTAAGAGCAATCAAAGTTACTGAGCACTATGCTTTCCTGCTCAGGACAGAGATAAAGGAAATTCTTTTGGAGGAGTTGACTAGTATTTCTGCTACCCAGTCCATAGGAGGAAAGTTTTTCAAATACTGGAATGTAATACTGGAGGGACAGCAAAAAATGGTCTGGGAAGGGATAAAGCATCCCAGAGAAGTAATGAAACTGTTACCTGGGCGAGAAGTGAAATAGGGGCAAAGCCCCTCTAACCCCATTCCGCCTTCGTTCCTCGGCAAGCCCTTCGGGCATGCCGCATCTCACTCGGCGGTGAACCCAAGCAGCAGCCGCTGAGTATCGTCCGTAACAGTAACTCCATGATGATGTTGTTGTCCCCTCAGATAGGTACTCGACTCCTTCAAGTTTATTTTTCCTGTTGACTCATGATGCTCATATCCACTCCAGAAACTTCCGTGTGGATACCGTTTCCGAAATCCGGGATGTTGCTCAAATATTCTCTTGGCACTACGAGATTTCAGCATTATTTCCGCATTTTGAACTGAATATCGTTTGGGAATGTTCACCTGGAAATGTACGTGATTTCCTGCAAAACCAAAATCCCCGAACTCGAAATCAAACCGTTCCAGTTCTTGGAAAGCATCCTTGCACGTATTAATATGCGATTGCTTCCTAAAACAGTTGAACCGGTATTTTGTCACAAACATCATGGTCACCCAGTTATTCCGGGTGTCACCCACATTCTTTTTATAGCTACCGCTATTTATATCGTTCATTCTTTTAGACTCCTGTCGTGCCGTTGAGGGGCAGACCTTATGGTCTGCCGCGCACGACAGAAATACCATATAATTGGATGTTAAAAAAGATGAGTAGGCTTCTCATCTGCGGGTCTTACGCTACGCTACAGACCACGCAGCATTCCCAGCCTAATTTCGTAAGAAAGTTACAATAGACCTTTTGCATAATTAGAATTTTTTTGCTATTCTATTCTAACTGCATCCATTTTTTTGATTTTCAGCCAACGAATGCTGTTGAATCAAATCCTTCTCGGTGCATCGATTTGAAGTTCA
>Ga0315543_1000973_pt1 | contig 32820 bp, 34 predicted proteins | sample SalMarSW160210MG_2_FD_203098 | JGI IMG/M metagenome (GOLD analysis project Ga0315543, IMG submission 203098) | Salt marsh sediment microbial communities from the Plum Island Ecosystem LTER, Massachusetts, United States - Salt Marsh Sediment SW1601-210 ... | reverse complement strand
ATGCTAAATTCCTGGAAAAAGAGTATGAAGATTTAAACCTTATTGTGGCTCATATGGGGGGAGGAGTAACGGTTGCAGCTCACCGGAATGGCAGGGTAATCGATGTCAACCAGGGATTGGACGGAGAGGGCCCTTTCTCACCTGAACGCAGCGGAACACTGCCCGTAGGAGCCCTGGCAACTTTATGCTTCAGCGGGGAATATTCACTGGATGACGTGAAAAAGATGATCACTGGAAACGGCGGTTATGTCGCTTACCTGGGAACCAATGATGCCTATGCCGTTGAGATCATGGCTGCAAAGGGCAACAAGAAAGCACAATTGATCCAGGAGGCTATGGCATACCAGGTTGGAAAAGAGATCGGGGCAATGAGTGCTGTATTGAAAGGAAACGTGGATGCCATTATCCTGACCGGCGGAGTGGCACATAATACATGGATCGTGGACTATATAAAAACCATGGTTGCTCATGTAGCAAAAGTTGTCGTCTATCCCGGTGAAGATGAAATGAAAACATTGGCTATGAATGCATTGAAGGTTATGAGAGGAGACCTGGAGTGCAAAGTATATCAGTAGTTAATGTTGCAAATGGTTTCAGGGAGAATTTAGATAAGTTATTGTTGAATTAGGTTTTCTGAACTCTGTACTCTGCCTTTCTTACGGTGTACTTACCGAAACCGGAAGGATCTTACCGTTGAAGAATTTGTAACCCTCAATGGCAAAATCAACAATAAAATGAGCTGCTTCCTTTACTGTGAGGGGCGCTTTATACCCGGGAAATGCTTCGGATAACATCTCTGTTTGCACTGCCCCAAAAGCGAGACAGTTGAAAAAAACGGACGCTTCCTTGAATTCTTCAGCCAGGCACTCGGTTAGGGTGGCAAGGGCTGATTTACAGGCGCTGTAATACGCCATTCCGCTGAATTTAACACTCCCCTGTACCCCACCCATGCTACTTATATTGACTACATGACTGGGCCCTTTTTTCCCCATATAGGGAATCAACTTTCTGATGAGTTCTGCAGCAGCAGCAAAATTGACCGAAAGCATTTGTTCCGCATCCTTTGGAACAGTCTCTTTAAAAGAGGATTTTTTCAGGTACCCTGCATTGTTGATCAGGATATCAACGTGATCAAATTGTGGCAGGATAGTGCTTCTGACAAAGTTATCATCAAAGGGTAACCGCGTAAGATCATAGGCTGCAGGGAAAAGGCATGCCGATGGATTCGTTGCCGTGCACTCCTCTTTCAATTCGCCCAGCCGCTCCCTGTTTCGGGAGATTGCCAGGGTATGAGCGTTCTTTTCCAATGCAAATAACCTTGCCGTTTCTCTGCCAATTCCTCTGCTGGCTCCCGTAACGATGACATTCATATTGGTGCAGTTTTTGCGGGGACACATTTGGAAAAAAATATTTATCTTCCCACCCGGATGCTAAAGATACTAATCTTTATCAGATATCCGGAAGACAAGAGAGGATTACCCTGTTTCGTTAAGATAATTTTTGATCATGAGCAAAAAAATAACGGCGTGCTGCCTGCTTTTTCTTTTCATTGTGTCATATGCCGTTGCACAGTATGAAAAAGAGGAATTCCAGCAGTTCAGCTGGCAGGAGCGGTTCTTTTACGGTGGAAGTTTTGGCCTGATGTTCGGAACCATTACGGATATCGAGGTTTCTCCCATCGTCGGTTACAGGCTTACCCGCAACCTCTCACTGGCAATCGGGCCAAAATACAGGTATTACAGGGACTCCAGGGTGTATTCCACCTCCTCAGGTAATTACACGCTCGAAGGCCACATTTACGGCGGGAGAAGCTATTTGCAGTTTCATATTGTTGGGGATATCCATGATTTTATACCGATCGGGTTGCACGCCGGTATTTTTGCACATACAGAATACGAAGCTTTAAGTCTTGAGTATGAAGATTTTAATCCCTTTGAACAGACCAGTGGGCGCTATACACTCCATTCGTTTTTTGTTGGAGGCGGCTTGAGATTCCCGGCCGGACGGAGAGCGGCCCTAAACCTAATGGTCTTGTGGAACTTGAATGAATCATCCGATTCATTCTATACCAGTCCTGTTTTTCGATTCGGATTTACCTTTTGATGCCCCTGATTCCCTGAAATTCTAAGCTCAGTGAAAAAAAAAAGCCCGGATGGGCTTTTCATCAACTCGGTTAAATTTTACCCCTTTACTTTTCAACAATAGTAACCTCAGATGCTTGTGGACCCCGGTCAGTTTCGACTATTTCAAATGTTACTTCCTGACCTTTAAGTAGCCTTTTGAAACCTTCGGTTTTGATTCCGGAATAATGAACGAATACATCATTTCCGTCTTCCGTTTGAATGAAACCATATCCCTTGGAGGAATCAAACCACTTGACGATACCTTTCATTTCATGAAAATTTATGGATATTTTGATTCTTCTTATACAAATATCAACAAATTATTAAGCATTTAAAAATAAATCCGGGGTTTTTTACTCCCGTTACTGGTTAATCAAGTGTCACTTTGAAAGAATTTTATCCGGTTTTGCGAAGGAAAATCCAGGTCGGTTAAAATGGATTTTAACCACCCCCTGGCAGGTACCAACCTGTTCTTTTCGGGAGAAGTGGTTGAAATTCGTGAAGCCAGTGAGGATGAATTGAAACATCAGCATGCACACAATCCGGATGCGTGCAGGGGGTGTAAACAGGACGATTGCAGCCACCAGGAGTAGCAACCCTTAAACAGCAAGATCTACGCTCCTGTTGAACCTTTGTAATCATTCAGGTTACATTCAACGCTTCCCCTTCTGACCGTGCGATGACTACCGCCCCGGTAGTATCGCTCCAGACGTTTGTGGCTGTTCGAAACATGTCAAGTATCCGGTCAACGGCAACGATTAAACCCACTCCTTCCAGTGGCAAACCAATAGCTGATAAAATGATGGAAATCATGAATAATCCGGCCATAGGGACTGCTGCTGCCCCGATTGATGCGATCAAAGCGGTTATTACAACAATCGCCTGTTGCCCAAATCCGAGATCCAGGCCATAAGCCTGGGCTATGAAAAAAACAGCAACACATTCATAGAGTGCTGTACCATCCATGTTAATGGTTGCACCCAGGGGCAAGGTGAAACTGGAAATTTTATTTGAAACACCATCTTCATGCTCGACAGCTTCCAGCGTGAGTGGGAGGGTGGCCAGGGCAGAAGAGGTTGAGAATGCAGTTAATAGAGGTGTGGTTACTGCCCTGAAATGTTTCAGTGGTTTGATCCCACCGACGAATAACTGTATCGATGGCAGGGTAATCAATGCATGGATGAGCAGGCCTGCGAATACGGTAATCATGTATAACCCCAAACGGCTTCCCAGCTCCAAAAGAGCCGACATACCGCCTCCCTGTTCCAGGAGAATATTTGACACATTTCCAGTAATAATACCAAAAACCCCAAAAGGAGTGAAACGAATGATCAACAGGGTGATTTTCATGATCACCTGAAATCCGGCCTGGAAGAAATCCACCAGAACAACCGCTCTTGCCTGTTTGATCCGGGTAATGAAAAAACCGAAAAGGAGGGCAAAAAAAATCACCGAAAGCATCCTGCCTTCAGAAAACGCTTCGAAAACATTCGTAGGGATAATCTCGATCATTGTCTCACCAAACGATTTCGATTCGGTGGAAAATCCTTCAACCTGTTGCGAAAAACCAAGGTCGGCTCCAATCCCAGGACCTATCAAATTAACCAGGACCAGACCTGTAAGGATGGCTAAAATACTGGTGGAAATATAATAGAACAGGGTTTTTATTCCAAGCCTTCCAAGATTCTTTCCCGATCCGATCTGGGTTATGCCGGAAATAATGGAGGTTAGAATTAATGGGATGATTACCATTTGTAAAGCACGAAGGAACAGTGTTCCCAGCCATTCCACCCAGGAAGCATATTCGGTTAGATAAAGACCATAAAGAATTCCCAGAAACAGGGCAATTAATATCTGCCAGTGAAGCTTGATGCGAAATAATTTAATCATCATACGAGATAATCATTACGGGGGTCCGGTGAAGACCGTAAAAATAACAATTTTATCTGGAGCATAAAATAGATTGATAATCAATCTATTAAATCTTGTTCAGATGCTGTCTCTCTCCTTCAAACGCTTGTTGAACCTTCGTTTTTGTAACAACATGGATACCCCGGCAAGGGAATGCAAGGAGTGGTTAAAAAACATGTAAAATAGAAAGGTACATATCAATTATTTTCGTTTTTTTTTACCATTTTTGGCTTTTTAATCCTTAATTCTTGTTGTATCATGTGGAAGAAACTACCCCTTATCTGGAAAATATTGATCGGAATGGTAATCGGAATCATATGGGGTATGCTTGCTGTAACCATTGGGTTGGAAAAATTCACCATTAATTGGATTAAACCCTGGGGAACAATTTTTATTAACCTGTTGAAATTGATCGCAGTACCACTGATTTTTGTCTCCCTGGTCAATGGAATATCGAGCCTCTCCGATATTTCGAAATTATCCAGAATCGGACTGAAAACCATTACAATCTACCTGGCAACTACTGCTTTTGCTGTCTTTGTCGGGTTAACGCTGGTCAACCTGATTAAACCGGGCAATACCTTCAGCGAAGAGAAAAGAATAGCCTTTAATGAACAGTTTCAGAATGATGTGAATGAGAAAGAATTATTGGCTGAGGAACGAAAGGGAGAATCACCGCTACAATACGTGGTTGATATAGTTCCGGATAACATCGTCAGTGCTGCTTCTGATAACGGCAGGATGTTGCAGGTAATATTCTTTGCGATCATTTTCGGAGTAGGTCTTGTTCTTGTTCCCTTTAAGAAAGTTGAAGTAGTGAAAGGCTTTTTTAGCGGACTTAATGATGTGATCATGAAAATTGTCGATATTATCATGATCGTTGCCCCCTATGGTGTTCTTGCCCTGATGGCCGCACTGGTTGTGGATTTTTCAGGTGATATTGACCTCTTTATTGCCCTCGGGCTCTATTCCATTACCGTGGTGATCGGATTATTCCTGTTGATTCTCTTTTTCTACCCGTCCATCATATCACTCTTTACCAAAATCAGGTATTTTGAGTTCCTCCGCGGGATCCTTCCGGCACAATTGGTTGCTTTCTCAACCAGTTCAAGCGCAGCCACCCTGCCGGTTACCAAAGAACAGGTTGAAAACGAACTGGGAGTGTCGCAGAAGATCTCCGGGTTTGTCCTGCCCATCGGAGTGACCATCAACATGGATGGGACAAGCTGTTATCAAGCCATTGCAGCTGTTTTTATCGCTCAGGTTTTTGGTATACCACTTGATGTGGGCGACCAGCTTACCATTGTTCTTATGGCTATACTTGCTTCCATTGGTGCCCCGGGAATACCAAGCGGAAGTATTGTTATGCTGGTTGCTGTTTTGTCTTCAGTCGGTCTGCCTGCCGCCGGTCTTGCATTGATACTGGGAATTGACCGCCCGCTCGATATGCTTCGTACTGTCGTAAATATCACCGGTGATTCCACCGTTTCCGCACTGGTTGCTAAAACAGAAGGGGAACTAACCTATCCACCGGTCAGGCAAAATAACAATGCGAATGGAGACGCAATGGTTGCCAACTGAATCGTGGAGAATGGATCATTCTGACAGATCCCCTGCTTCTTCCCTGGGTTAACCCCTCCCTTTTGCACTTTCCGGATAATCCATCCTAAGTCTGGTTGATACAGAAGAGTCCGGAAAAAACCGGATTTTCATCAACAGACCAACCCGTTGTTTTTCTCATCTGTATATGACTTTTATTCATTTTTTATATATTTGTATAAAATATGACTAAAAGTCATTTACTAAAAACTCATATTATGGGAATTGCAGAAAGAAAAGAACGGGAAAAAGAACAACGGCGACAGGCGATAATCGCTGCAGCTGAACAGGTATTTTTCTCCAGGGGATTTGACGAGTCCACCATGGATGATGTGGCTGTTCAGGCAGAATTGAGCAAAGGCACACTCTATCTTTACTTCAACAGCAAGATTGAGCTTCACTGGGAAATCATGAAAAAGGGGATGGCGATCTTATCTGAGATGATTTTGAAGTCCATTTCCACTGATGCTAACGCTCTTGATAATCTGAGGAAGATGGGAGAGGTTTTTTACCGTTTTTCTTCCGAAGAGCCAATGTATTTCAACTCCATGATGTTCTTTGAGGGCAAAGATCTTGAGCTGCTCCATTTTGAGAAGAAAGAGCTGGATAGCAGTTTTCAGACTTCCCCGATCAAGATCCTTTATGAGGTCATTGAATCGGGCATCGTTGATGGTTCAGTCCGCAATGACTTTTCGGTACCGGCCATGGCGAATACCCTCTGGGCGCAAACCCTGGGCGTTCTTCAGGTGATCAGGAACAAGAGGGAGGTATTCGAACTGTTTCAACTCTCTGGCCAGGAAGTGATGCAGTGTCATTATGAGCTGGTGTTGAATGGAGTAAAGAATAAAACCGCAGGATCATGAAAACACGAACACTCATCTGTTGTTTAGGGATACTGGTCTCTTCACCGCTTTTTGCACAGCTCGATACCTTGAACTACTACCTGAAGACAGGTCTTGAAAAAAATCTCGCACTGAAGCAGAAGCAGGCTTCCTTTGAAAAGAGCATGTTAGCGGTTAAAGAGGCCCGTCGGATGTTTTACCCGGGGATCTCTTTCAACGCACGATACTCCATTGCAGACGGAGGCAGGGTGATCGAGTTTCCGGTTGGAGATCTAATGAATCCGGTCTATTCGACACTGAATGCCCTGACCATGTCTGACCTTTTCCCCCAGATTGAAAACCAGGAGTTTACATTCCTTCGCTCCAGGGAGCACGAAACAAAGGTACAACTGGTACAACCCATTTTTAATACTGGCCTTCATTATAATTATAAGATCAGGAGTGAATTGCTACAAGCCAGTCGGGTTGATGTTGACCGGTATAAACGCTACCTGGTGGCAGAGATCAAAAAAGCCTATTTTAACTATTTGGAGACCCTCAGGATGGAGGAGCTGGTACATGAGACCCGTGGACTCCTGGAGGAGAACCTGCGTGTGAGCAATAAATTATTTGAGAATCATAAAGTTACATCAGATGTTGTGTACAGGTCACAGGCAGAAATAAGCAACATAGACCAGTTCATTGCGGAGGTTGAAAAAAACAGAAATGTAGCCCGGTCGTATTTGAATTTTTTACTGAACAGGCCCCTTGAAACGCCCCTTTACGATCCTCAGGAAGCACAGGATACAGTGATCGTATCCGACCTGGAGCATGCGAAAGATCATGCAATCCACTGGAGAGAAGAACTGAACCTGCTGGATCACTACCTGGATGCTTCGGCATACAACCTGAAAATCATTCGATCCCAAAACCATCCCATGCTCCTGGCTGCTGTGGATTATGGATTTCAAGGGGAAAAGTACCGGTTTACGGCAGAAGATGATTTTGTGATCGCTTCATTTGTCCTGAGGTGGGATATCTTCTCGGGTTTTCAAAATCGGGCGCGGATTAAACAGGCTGTGGTTGAGACAGAGCTGTTGAAACAACAAAAAGAGGAAGTAGAACAACAGATCAGATTGGAAGTGACGAAAGCCTATTACGACCTGAAAGCTGCCGTTCAATCCGTCCGGTCCGCTGAAACGGAATGCATTCATGCACAGAAAGCATTCAGGCTGGTTGACCGGAAATACGGGGAGGGCATGGCTTCCCTGATCGAATATATGGATGCCAGAACAGCCATGACCAAAGCGAAAACAAACCGGATCATTGCCCGGTTTGACCTCCAGGTAAAACTGGCAGAATATGAACGAACAACGGCTTCCTTTGACTTTTCGGTATTGAATTAGAGAACGGTTATCTTCAAATGAAGCAATTGTGTAGATAAAAATATCTAAATCATTATAAAACAAAAATATGTATAAAAAAAGATTGTGTCAATTCCTGCTTCTTACCGGGATCATTTTTCTGCCGGGATGTGGTGAAAACGGAGACCGGTCAGCAGGGAACAGAGAACCCACTATGGTGGGTATAAGCCAGGTTGAAGTCAACGATATCGCCTTCCCGATCCATTGTGCTGGAAAATTGTCTGCCCGGTCGGAAGTTAAGCTCAGTTTCAAAACCGGGGGGATCATTTCTGAGATCTATGTCGAAGAGGGTGAAACGGTGACAAAGGGGACAAAAATGGCTCAGCTGAACCTGTCAGAGATCCAGGCAACGGCAAACCAGGCTACCCTTGCACTGGAAAAAACAGAAAGAGACCTGGAACGGATCCGGAACCTCTACCGTGATAGTGTGGCTACGCGTGAACAGTATGATAATGCCCAGACCTCCTGTAACCTGGCTGCAAACCAGGCAAGAATTGCCCGGTTTAACCTGCAATATTCCACCATTACTGCCCCATCATCGGGTCAGGTTCTGAAACGGATTGCAGAGGAGGATGAGATCATTGCCGCCGGACACCCGGTCTTCTTGTTTGCTGCATCAGAAAACGATTGGGTGCTGAAAGTGAACCTGACCGATAAGGAGATCGTTCAGGTAAACCTGCTGGACTCAGCTTTGATCTCCTTCGATGCTTATCCCGGCACCCCTTTTCCCGCATGGGTTTCTGAGGTGGGAAGCTTTTCTGATCCCTATACCGGGACCTATGAGGTGGAACTTACCCTGCAGAAACCGGTTGAAAAGCTTGTATCGGGATTTATTGGCAGGGCGGATATCATCCCATCACAGCGATACCGGGTCTTGACGATCCCGGTTGATGCCTTGCTGGAAGCCAATGAGATGAGTGGTTTTGTCTATGTCGTTGAAAACAAGAAAGCAGTGCGGAAACGGATCGAGATTGGTGGGATCAGGGGAGAAAAAATACTGGTTCTGCAGGGCCTCGATTCGGGTGCAACGGTGATTAGCGAGGGGGCTGCTTTTGTCGGTCCCGATTCCGATATCCGGATAAAATAAGTACGCCACAAGAAAAATGCAGATATGAAACTACCCGGCTTTGCCATACGAAATTATCAGTTCACACTACTGGTCTCCATCATTCTCATGTTCATGGGTATCCGCTCGTTCTTGACGATGCCCCAGGCGGAGAATCCAACAATCTATGTTCCGGGAGGCACAATCTATATCATTTTTCCCGGAGCCAACCCGCAGGATCTTGAACAGCTTGTTGCTTTTCCTATTGAAGAGGCGCTGAATGAGCTCGATGACATCAAGATGATCCAGACGGAATTGAAAGATGGAATTGCAGTGATAAGCGTTGAATTCAACTACGATACCGATGCAGAAGAGAAGTTCGACGAGGTGGTGCAACAGGTGAATGGGGTAAGAAACAACCTGCCGGATGGTATTGTCTATTTTGATGTCATGCAATGGACCAGCGGTGACATTGCGATGCTCCAGCTTGCATTCATTTCCCAATCACTTCCCTATAAAGAGATGGAGGATCAGGCAAAACGGCTCAAAAGAGAGCTGGAAAAGATCGGTGGAGTAAAAAAAGTGGAGATTGTCGCCGTTCCCGAACAGGAGATACGAATATCGCTGGATATGGAAAAGATGGCAGAAATGAACATCTCGATAAACCAGGTAGAACAGGCGATACAGAGTAATAATGCCAACATTCCAGGGGGTGCAATCAAACTGGAAGGAAAATCGTTTGGCATCAAAACGAGCGGATCCTATAAAAACCTGGATGAAATCGGAAATACCGTCGTCCAGTCCTATATGGGGAAAATGATCTCCCTGAAACAGATAGCAAGCATCGATTACGATTACAAGGATATCAACTATTATGCCCGCTTTAATCGTGAACGGTGCATCTTCTTAACGGTTCACCAGAAAGAAGATTTGAATGTCATTGACCTGGTTGATGAGATAAAACCCGAGGTAGAACGATACAGGCAATCGTTGCCGGAAGAGATGCACATTGATTATGTCTTTGACCAGTCGGAGGTGATCAAAACCCGGATCAATGGATTCATGAAGAACCTCCTGCAGGGGATCTTTCTGGTGGGTGTGATCATCCTGGTCTCCCTTGGGCTTCGTTCCGCAATCATTGTTATCCTGGCTATTCCCCTCTCCATCATTATCGGGCTGTCATTCGTGGATATGGCTGGATTTGGTTTACAGCAGATTACGATAGCGGCACTGGTTGTCGCCCTGGGTCTTCTGGTGGATAACTCCATTGTGGTGATTGAAAACATTAGCCGCTTTATACGACTCGGGTATTCCGTCAGGGAAGCAGCAGAAAAAGGAGCGGCACAAATTGGCTGGCCCATCTTCAGTGCGACGTTGACAACCCTCCTGGCATTTGTTCCCATCATCATGATGCCGGACAAAGCAGGCGATTTTATCAAGAGCCTGCCGGTTACATTAATTGCCGTCCTTTCCGTTTCCCTCTTCCTGGCATTAACCCTTAATCCATTGATCGCCAGCTGGGTCTATAAAAAAACCAGGCGCAATGAACATAAAGTCAGCATTTTCCAGAAGGGTTTGACTTGGTTTATAACGGGTCCTTACAGGAAAAGCCTGCAATTTGCATTGCGCCGGAGAGGGATCATCCTTTCCCTCTCCTTCCTGATTCTGGCCGGATCACTTGCCCTGTTTTTCCGGATTGGTGTAAGCTTCTTTCCTCCCGCTGAAACCCCGGAATTCATGGTCAGGGCATCACTCCCGGAAGGATCTAACATCGATAAGACAGACCAGGTTGCCCGGTATATTGAATCGGTACTCGACAGCATGGATCGGGTAAACCATTTCGCGACCAACGTTGGACATGGGAATCCCAGGGTGTACTACAACATTTTTTCAAGGAATTATGCGCTGAATTATGCTGAAATATATGTGAAATTGAACGATTATCAGCTGGACATGTATAACAATACCGTCTCGGAATTACGGCGTAAATTCAGCACTTATCCCGGAGCCAAAATTACCATCAAAGAGTACATGCAGGGTGTGCCCAGTGAAGCACCCATCATGGTTTATGTTCATGGGGAAGAGGCTGGAGTGCTGACGAACCTGGCACGCTCCGTTGAACAAATTCTGAAAGATATCCCAGGCACAATCAATATTGATAATCAACTCGATGTGGCAAGAACAGACCTCCATTGTAAGATCAACAGGGAAAAAGCCGGGCTGTTCGGTGTTCCGGTTTATGAGATCGATAAGGCGATCCGGACAGCCGTGAGCGGAATTACCGTCAGTAAATTCCGGGATGCTGAAGGAGAGGAGTTTGATATCGTGATCCGGCTTCCGGTGGATGAGAAAATCAAACTGGAAGATTTCGATAAGATCTATGTGCAGTCACTTTCGGGCAAATTTATTCCCGTTTACCAGCTGGTAAGCCTTGAATTTCAGAAAGCCTCAGGAATCATCAGCCATTATAATCTGGAACGGTCCGGCCTGATCAAAGCCGATATTGCCCCGGAAGTTAACCTGGATGTGGTCCTGGATCAACTGGTACAACAACTTGATCAGATCCGGTTTCCAGATGGCTACGACTATTGGATTGCGGGAGAAATTGAAAACCGGAAAGAATCATTCGGTGGCATGCGCCATGCTGTATTGCTTGCCCTTATTGCTATCTTTTCAGTACTGGTTCTCCAGTTCAGGTCCTTTTTACAACCCCTCATCATCTTTGTTGCCATTCCCCTCGCTATCATTGGCTCCATCTGGGCTCTGTTTATTACCGGCTATACCTTCTCCTTTACCGCATTCATTGGTGGTGCAAGCCTGGTTGGAATTGTTGTGAACAATTCCATTATCCTCGTTGACTATACCAATACCCTTCGTAAAGAGGGGATTGCAGTCGGTGAAGCCCTGAAAAAAGCGGGTGAAACACGGTTTACTCCAATACTGCTGACCACCTTGACCACCATCGGAGGCTTGCTTCCACTCACTCTCCGGGGAGGAGAACTGTGGGCTCCAATGGGGTGGACAATCATCGGCGGTCTGCTGGTATCTACCATCCTGACCCTGATCGTGGTACCAGTGCTGTACGATTTGTTTATCAGGGACCGGAAGGCATAGAGCGTGGGGTGTAATGATTCAAATGGAACCATCTGAAACCACCTGAAACCATTAATCCTGTAAGATTGCCTCTGGCATAATCCAATACATTACTTCAGGTATTTCAAGAACCAATCCACAGCGACAGGAGCATGTTCGGCCGGTAATGCATGCCCGCTATGATAAAAGATTAACTCTTTATGATCACCTTCTATCAGATCATACAGTTGTTTTGCTTCCGCTTCAGTACAGTTAAAAGTATCGTTTTCAGGCTGTAACATCAAAAGCGGTCTTCCATTCATGGAACGAATAAATGTCACAACACTTCCCAGACTGTATCCGATGGCCCCAATCCGTTCTGAGTCAATTTCCTTCCTTGTTTCAAGGTAATCCAGGGCTCTCCGGTATTCCAGGGTACTCTGAACAACCATGTCACGCAGACGATATCCCCAGCCTTTGTTAAAAAACGTATTGAAGGTGGTTCTGTGTTTTTGGGAGTGGCCAGATAACCCACAACACGGCTGCTCATCCTGAGCGATTAATAAGAGGGTGTTATTGCATAGTAACAACAAGAGCAGACAATAATGTACTGGCTTTTTCATAATAGGGGTTGGTTTTTATGTACAAGTCTTTAAATTACAAAAATTTAGGGACGTAAACAAACCTCGCGAGCAGCAAGTGTCGTTACTTTGCGGGGGCGAGTAAACCATCTGGAACAGTATGAAACAAATCTTAAATAAACAACTGGTTAAATACAGCCCATATTCCAGGGTAGGGCAGACCTGATACCTAAATATCACCCTCAGATGATAAAATAACCATAAATCAGGTGCTGATCCATTCAATTGCAAAATTCCTGGTTCCATCCTGTTTACAGAAAAAAATCATTTTCAGGAAAAGAATCAACGCAACAGCTGCTACAAAAATACAATGATTACATATGTCATCAGAAACATGACAAAATTACTTGATTATATAAACATATGTATACATTTCTAATCAATATGTACCCCATTTGTAAACATTTGTAAATTATTCTGGAATGGTATTTATAAATAATATTAATACATTATATTATATTATAATCCAGTACTTTACAAGCATTAATTGAATGCATACTTTAGAATTAATTTCAATATTGAGTCGTTATCCTTCAAATTAGATGATTTATGATTTATATTACATTGTTTACCAATTAAATATATGGTTTATATAAAATTTAAGTTCAAAAAAGGGAAGAGATCTGGCTATGTGACGTAATCATCTGCAATAAGTTGATATAGTTACGATTCAGAAGATGGGACAGTGCACCAATCATCAAAGAACTATAAGAAAAAATGCAATACGAGATTTGAATAGATTAAATCCTTCTTTTACAATGAAATAGATACAGAAAGATTACATATGTGAATAGTTGCACTGAAATTTGTGAAAAATAATTACATATGTTATTTAACTATTTATTACATTTGTGAATACAAATTTCAGGGTTATGAAAGAGCGCATTTTACAGTTCATACAGAGTGAGCAGCTAAGCTCAACTCAATTTGCTGATACTATTGGTGTTCAGCGGTCGAGTGTTTCGCATATTTTATCCGGAAGGAATAATCCAAGTTTTGATTTTATCCGGAAAATTTTGCTTACCTACCATCAGATCAGGGCTGAATGGTTGATCCTGGGCGAGGGAGTGATGTATAAGTCGGATGAAAGCAGGGAGTTATTTGATGAAAATGCTCCTGTTTACGGGGATACAAAAAGCGAAGAAACACGGGAAACAGTGAAGAAAGAAACAGTGGATAAGCGCGTTGACAGTGAACAAGAAAAGCATGAAACGGCAGGCATTGAGCGGGTTGTAATATTTTATAGAAACAATACCTTTACTGAGTACCATCCCCATTAACCGGGCGGGATCTGACCTGCAAGCGGGAAATCAGACACCGGTTGAATATTTCTTACTCTCTTCCTTTCAGATACCATGAAAAAATGTAATTTTGTGCAATTGCGATAGAACCGTGTATACGATTGTTACACGGAACCACTTGAAAATCAGGACAGCAGTGATTATTCTTTAGGATTTCATTCGATGAAAAAACAGATTCAGGATCTCCATGTCGTTGAGAACAAAAAGCTGAATTCCGAGTATTTCGAACTGGTTCTTTCGCACGATACACCCTTGCCGGAAATTTTACCCGGACAATTTGCTGAGTTCAGGGTTGATCATTCACCGGGCACCTTCCTGCGCCGCCCAATATCGATATATGATATTGATTATCAGGAAAACAGGCTTCATTTTCTAATCCAGATCGTTGGAAAGGGTACGTTTCAGTTATCGCTTCTTCAACCGGGAGAAACCTTGAATATCATCTACCCTCTGGGCAACTCGTTTGATACGGAGGGTGTGGAGCGTGCACTGTTGGTTGGTGGGGGTGTAGGGATCGCCCCGTTGTTGTTTCTTGGACACCGGCTGCATGAGATGGGGAAAGTCCCCCTGTTCCTGCTGGGATTCAGAAGCGATGCACTGTTCGTTGATTTTTCTCCGTTTGAAAAATACGGGAAACTGTGGCTCTCCACCGATGATGGATCCGCCGGGGAGAAAGGGCTGGTGACTGACCATCCCGTTTTACAGCAGGAGCTGGATGTTGACCGGATCTATACCTGCGGACCGGAGGTGATGATGAAAGCGGTTTCAGAGCTGGCTGCCAGGCGGGGAGTGGATGCCCAGGCATCGCTGGAAAACACGATGGCCTGCGGATTCGGAGCCTGTCTCTGTTGTGTCCAGAAAACCCTGCACGGGAATAAAATGGTATGCATCGATGGTCCGGTATTTAATACTCAGGAATTGATATGGCAAAGCTGACGGTTGATATTGGCAACATGACATGGAAGAATCCGGTCAGTGCCGCTTCCGGTTGCTTCGGATACGGTACTGAATTTGACGACTTCCTGGATGTGAATCAGCTTGCCGCGGTCTTTGTGAAGGGTACCACCGGAACAAGCCGTGAAGGGAATCCCTATCCCAGGATGGCTGAAACTCCCGCAGGCATGCTGAATTCCGTGGGATTGCAGAACAAGGGGGTGGATTACTTCATCTCTGATATTTACCCGGTGATCCGGGAGTACGATGCCCATATGATTGTCAATGTATCCGGCTCAACAGTCGGGGAGTACGAAGAAGTGGCTGAAAAGGTGAACGACCTGGAGAAGATCCCGGCCATTGAGCTTAACATCTCCTGTCCCAACGTGAAGGAAGGAGGAATGGTCTTCGGAACACACTGCCCTTCCGCCATCCGGGTGACCGAGGCAGTCCGCAAAGCATACCACAAAACACTCATTGTGAAGCTCTCACCCAACGTGACATCCATCCCTGAATTTGCCAGGGCGGTGGAAGGTGCCGGAGCGGATTCCATCTCATTGATCAATACCCTCCTGGGGATGGCGATCGATGCGGAGAAAAGAAAACCGGTGCTGGCAACCGTTACGGGTGGATTATCAGGTCCTGCTGTGAAACCCGTGGCGTTGCGGATGGTCTGGGAAGCCTATCGCGCGGTGAAAATACCCATCATCGGAATGGGTGGGATCATGAACGCCACCGATGCCATCGAATTCATCCTTGCTGGAGCTACTGCAATCCAGATCGGAACCGCCAATTTTATTGATCCAACGGTTTCTGTAAACGTCCTGAATGGTATCTCAGACTATATGAAACAGCACGGTATTGAGGATATCCGGTCGCTGATCGGTGCCCTGGAACTGCCGGAAGGGTATGCCAACTACCGGCCAGACATCCATACATAGGCTTTTTTTTCGATCTGAAGCACGATAATTCACATTTGTATCCTACTACTTATTCCTGGAGATCTTTGATTAGAGGGGCTTAAAATGGTCTTATTCGAAATGTTACGGGACTGTTTACTGATGTATACTGTGTGGATAGAAATGTTTAAATAAGAGTGCTCTGGTGAGCGCAAGCGACTCTTCCAAAGGAATGCCTTTGGCAAGAGTGTCGCTCTCCATGAAACGCTCTGGCGACTCCTCAGTTTTTAGCTGAACCGGTTATCGGATCTCGGCCGGTGGGTCCTGCCGGAGTGTTTCGTAATCCACCCCGTTTTTTCTACTTCATAAACATCAAAATCGGGAATATAGGGCTTGATATCCAGCAGGGGTGTTCCGTCCAGGATATCGACATTTTCCACGTGCAGGATATTCCCATCCACGCGGTTTAGCTTTACAACCGAGATACCGATCCCGTTGGGCCTGCTGGGTGCCCTGGTGCAGAAGACACCATGGGGTTTGTCATCCAGAAAGGGAGTGACCACCAGGGAGTACTCACTGGTGAGGTGAAAATGGTAGACGAGAAGGATGTGGGAAAAGCCGTCCAGATCCCGCAATCCCTCCTGAAATTTCCGTTTGACTTCAACTGTTCCCTTTGCACCTTCCTCCGCTGAGGGCTGGATGGGCATGCCCTCCCTCTCTTTGTAGGGGGTTCTGATCGTTCCGATGGAGTGGTATGTAATGGTCATTGTTTTTGTAGATTATGTTAAATCGTTACAGGATCTTAATGCAGGGACGTTGCATGCAAGGCCCATCCATTCAGTTTACAGATAACGCCTCAATATTCCGGTCAGAATGATTATGATGGCTGCTGCACCCAGGCCAAATATGGGGACCAGTTTATTCGTATAACCGGTTCCCTGGAGTGCTTTTGCGGTTGCAAAGATCATCAGCATCCATACGATGGCAATACCAAAAAAGGATGCACGCCAGATCTTCTTGAACTTCTCCGGGTATCTCTCGTTGTTGTCCATAAGGTGAATGGTTTTGCGATTAAATATACAACAGAGTTACCGGAATGACAATCTTTTTAACGGAACATGAGCAGGATGAGCCTGAAGTTTTTTTGGTTTCGTTATATTTTTGTACTTTAACATGGATAAACAAACCTCGTATTATGTCATTACGCATATCTCCATTTTGGTGGCCGTTTCTGGCGGTTGCATCTCCTGTGATGGTTCCTTTTCTGATGGTAAGAAACGGACGTTTCAGAAACAATATTCAGCTGGCAGATGAACTGAACCGGCGGCGCATTGGCCAGGCACGGCCGTTCGATCTGCCGGAACTCAGTTTTCTGGAAATGACTGTCCTGGTTGAAGAGAAGGCTGAGGATGGTTTTTTGGGTGATGCCGGCGTCTCCTGTCTTTTCCGGTCGGATCGGGGTTCCTTGCTCTTTGATGTTGGTTTTGGCCCGGAACGTCCTGCACTGGCTCACAACGCTGCCAGGCTGGGAATAACACTGGATGGGATCGATGCGTTGTGCATTTCACACCTTCATCCGGATCACATGGGTGGGATGAAGGCAAGCCGGACAAAACGCGTGATCCTTCCCGTAGCGTTGGGAACACCGAATGGACAACCCTGTTTTCTTCCTGATAACGCGGATGCAACAGGATTTCGGAGCGAACGGATTGATAAACCCCGGTTGCTGACCGGTGGAATCGCTACGACCGGTCCGCTGGCCAGAAGCCTGTTTTTCTTTGGTCTGACAGAGGAGCAAGCGCTGTTCGCCCGGCTTAAGGATAAGGGCCTGGTTATCTTCACCGGGTGCGGTCATCCTACCATTGAACGGATTGTGCAGATGGTCAGACAGATCTCAACCGAACCGATCCATGCGATCGGAGGCGGACTTCATTTTCCGGTGACGCGTGGGAGAGGAAACCGTGCCGGCATTCAATTTCAAACGATCCTGGGTACAGGCAAACCGGCCTGGAAACGGATCACCGATGACGATCTGACACGCACTATCGCTGAAATGAACACAGTTAACCCCACCCGGGTTTTCCTGTCGGGCCATGATAGTTGCGATCATTCACTCACCCGCATGAAACAGGAACTCAATGCCGATACCGAGGTGCTTAAAGCCGGAAGGACTTACCGTTTCTGACTCAGGATTCTGGTCGGTTCTGACCGATTAATTTGTTCATATTGGATTGTGCCAGAGCAAAACTTACCGGCACAAACAGAATGGTCCACAGGATGACCGCCCAGTTTCTGTAATAATTGAGTTTACCGTCTTCTGTGAGCTTGCAAATCAGGCTTTGGTTTAAAGAAGCAGTCATCACGGGCATTAATACAGAAAGCAGTATGGTGCACCAGGCTGCCGCACAAGGAGATAGAATATTCTGGGTTGGATTGATTGTATTGACCTCACCGTGATACCGGTAGGATAACCGGATGATATAATAAATATTGAACAACGGAACCAGGCACAACAGTGCCACGGCCACCTGCAATGATTGGGGGGATTGAAAGGGCAACGGCACCAAAACCGGCAATAGATTTTATTGACAAAGCCGTACCAATTTGGCTGGCACTGAGGTTAAGCTGCTCCGTGAAAATCGGATACGAAAAATTCAGGAAAACATTTGGTAATAGTATGAAAATAAAGAAGAGAAAAATACCCCAGAACCTGTAGGAACTGATCTGGTCAGCCCAGGTCCATGGACTTTCATTCATTGATTTTTTTTCAGATTCCATTTTTGTTGTTAATTTGCTATATTCCATTATACCAGCAAATTATGAGAGAAATATTTTTATGAACAAGGTCATAATATGAGTCGATTTCTTAACACTCACCGGGTGACTCCGAGTCCCCCGGTGAGTAAACTTGGTCGGCTTGACGAAGAACAACCGGTTATGCCCCACCACCAGCCGTGCACGCACTGGATTCGAATGGTTACAAACCTATTTAACCTGTATCAATACTTTTTTTGATTTCGTTAGATTTTTGTATTTTAACAGGGAGAAACATATAATGCCATGAATTACGAAATAAAATGTGCATACTGCACCGCCGAATTTTGCGAAGATGAACTGAGCAAAACGCCGGGGTTCTGTCCGCGGAGAACACTACCAGACGAACTGGAACGTGCGAAGAAAGTGTACAGCACGGATCCAATGGTGAAACGAGTTTCTGAGGTTGCCGGCAGTGTTGAAACGGAAGGGTACCGGGTATGGCCCAGGGTGCAGGAGTTGATTGAATTCTCGAAGCGGATGGGATTCAGCAAACTCGGCGTAGCCTTCTGCGTCGGGCTCAGGGAGGAAACCTTGACCCTTTGTAAAATCCTGGAAAGCCATGGGTTTAATCTAAGCAGTGTCTGTTGCGCTATCGATGGGGGCTGTAATCCCGTGGGCCAGGCGATGGTCCTGAACCGTGCCGCAACGGAGATGAACATCATCATGGGGTTGTGCATCGGACACGATCTGTTGTTTACCCGGTTCTCCAACGCTCCCGTGACAACACTGGTCGTAAAAGACCGGGTAACCTGTCACAATTCCGTGGGACCGCTCGTAAACCGGTATTGGCGGGATTCACTCTTCAAAAAGGATTGAGGAGAAATCTTCCACGATCTCTTCATCAGTTGCTTGTTCATTTTCAATAACCAGATCGAATGAAAGGTCTGCAGATAAAGCCTTTCGGTTTATCTCTTCTACCCGGTCATCTGAAACGGGAATGTGAATCGACAGATCTCTTGCTTTGATGCGCTCAAGACACAGGTTAAGTGGCGCTGTTATGCAGATGAGTTTAACTTGATATTTGTTTTTAAGTCGGGCAAGAAAGTTGTAAAATTCATCATGTGCTGCAGTTGACTCAGTAATTAACTGGTCTGTTTCTTTGCATTTTCGGTCAATTTCTCGCTCAACGAGAGAAAATCCTTTTTTAACGTACCTGTCGGAATATCTCTCTTCTTTTACCCTGAGCCAAACGGTTTCAACGCGGAAAAACGGAATACCCAGCTGACGCTGCAGTAATGAGCCGATATACGTTTTACCGCTACCTTTTGGACCGATGAGAATAAAGATGGTTCCCCTCATATTTTTTCTGGCTCAGGAAGCCATTACTTCCTCGTGTACTTGTCAAAAACCTGGATCACCGGCAGTACATTCCCTTCATCGTCAAAAAAACTCCTGGAACCTCCCCTTGATACGGCAGGTTCCCACCAGAAAACGCCCATTCCCCTGTTGTCAGGCAGCCCCAGGACAATCCGGTTCACCTCTTCAAGGAACGCCTTCTGTCCTTCGGGCGTTTCAGGAAACGGGGCGTTTTTGTTTATATACTCTCTGGGTTTCCAGTTATAGGCAGCTTCCACGACGATGATATCTTTCCCGTATTCCTTTGCCGTGAAGTTCAGGCATTCCCGCAGATCGAGCAGGCTGCCATGCCACCACGGATAATAGGATTGCCCGATGACATCGTAGTCTATCCCATACGAATTCAGCTTGTCGAAAAAATATTCCGTAAACTTTCTGTTCCCTCCCTTGTCGATATGGATCATGATTTCAGGACAGGGATTGTTTCCACAGCTGGCATATACTCCACTTATACCGGCCTGCACGAGTTCAGCAAAATGGTCCCAGTTGTCCGGCAGTTTCCCGTCGGGCCAGAGCATGCCGTTGCTGATTTCGTTACCCACCTGCACCATATCGGGAAATGCACCGGAGTCACGGAAAGCAACCATGGTAGACCGGGTGTATTCAAAAACAGCCTCAACCAGTTCGTCGTGGGTTTTTTCTTCCCAGGCTTTGGGGATGAATTGCTTACCGGGATCAGCCCATGTATCGGAATAGTGATAATCGAGCAGGAATTTGAAACCCTCCTTTTTTGCCTCTTTTGCCAGTGCAATGGTGTATTCCAGGTTATTGGGTAACCGCGTGGGGGTATGAAACAGGCGCAACCGGATCCAGTTGTATCCGTGGTCTTTGAATATCAGGAGCCCCGGCTTTGCCTCTCCGTTTTCTTTGAAAGCAAATCCATTGTCTTCTGCCTGTTTCAGGAATGACAGGTCGGCTCCAATGGCATACTGCTGGGCATGGGATGTATTGCTGATCATTAGAAAAAAGCAGATAAAACAGCCTGCCACATTCATGCCAGCATTAGCTGCTGTTTTTGTTGATTTGGTTACTCTGTACCTCATGATTGTAGTTTAAAGGATTACATGGATTACGGATTCTCCCTTATCAATAGATCCTCTGTTATTTCCTTTTCACCATATATGCCTTAAATAGAGTTTCTGCTGGCGTTGATGTTTCCGTATAATGATCTGGTAATTATTTTCTCGTATATCTTTTTATTCCTGGGATTCTGACTGACTTTTTGCATGGCATATTGCTGGATCACCAGCAAGGGTAATACAATTTTTTCCCTGATTTTAATGGATTCCCTGGTAACGGGATCTTCTTCCATCAGAATCTTATAGCCGGAAATAAGCAACATCATCTCTTTGGAAAGCTGGTATTCATCATGAAGGATATTCCAGAAACCGCTGAATTTTTCGTCATCATTCATATAGCTGGTCAGACTGAAATTAGATTTGTACAAAGACATCATGCTGTTGAGTAGAAGGGCCTTGAAAATGGGTGTTTCTTTGAATGTTTTCTTCAGATCTTCCAGTTTGCCCTTTTTTATCAATGCCTGTATGGCCGTTCCAATCCCGAACCAGCCGGGGACATTTTGCTTTAACTGGCTCCATGATCCCACGAAGGAGATGGCTCTCAGGTCAGCCAAATCCAGTTTTTTCTTACGCCCTCTTTTGCCGGGTCTGCTTCCAATGTTTGCCTGTTCATAATACCTGAGCGGACTTTTGTTTTCGAGATATGGGATAAATAGTGTATGTTCTTTGAGGGCTCTGTATTTTTGAAAACTGATGTTTGCCAGATCTTCCAATAACTGTCGGGTTTCTGCAGAGATGTCATTTCCCTTCCCTAAAAAGTTCCTGGATAATCCTGCAGTGAGCAGCTGCTCGCACTGATGAACAAAATGCTCTTTTGTACCGTATTTGCTGGTGATGGTTTGTCCCTGGATGGTCAGTTGAATTTCATAATTCGCAATGGCCCGGCTTTGTGCTGCATAGAACCGATGGGTTTTTCCTCCACCGCGTGCCGGAGGACCGCCACGCCCGTCAAAGAAAATTGCCTTTATGTTGTATTTATCACAAATGGTGGATAATTTTTCTTTCGTTTCGAAAATGGACCAGTTCGCTTTCATATAACCCCCATATTTCGTTCCGTCAGAGAAACCCAGCATTATGGTTTGTTTCTCTTCCCGCTGCTTTATATGGGCCCTGTATTCAGGCAGGTCAAAAAGTTCCTGCATGCACGCTGTGGCATTTTCCATTCCCTTTAAAGTCTCGAACAGCGGGATGATATCAAACGGGATGTGTTGATTTTCCCAACCACACCACCTGAATAGAGCAAAGACGTAAAGCACGGAAAAAATATCCTCAGCATTGCTGATGATGTAGCGGTTACAACCTTCTTCTCCATTTTTCTTTTGAATCTCTTTCAGTTGAGAAATGTTGAGGATGGTATCTTTAATGATTTCTTCCTCAAAGTTTTGCGCATCAACTTTCAGTTTTTTATGCAAAAGAAGCTGAGTCAGCTCATCTTTTTCAATCTCATGAATATGGTCAGTGATTAACTTTTCTTTTTTAAGAATCGCTTCAACAACCTGTTTATGTATGCGATGATCCTGCCGGATATCCAGTGCTGCAAAATGGGTTCTGAATAGTCTGATTTTATCGATAAAACGCTCCAGCTCTTCGAGGAAAATACCATGATATTCGTTTATCAAAAGTTCTTTTACTGCATAGAGTGGATCAATGATTTCCTCATAGGGAATGTGTTTGTCCGGATTAAACATGCAGTCATACAGCGTGTTCCTGAGATGATTCAGGATATCATCAACTCCTCTGAAAGTCAGTTTTTTTTGCAAGCTTTTAATATCCTCAAAATAGCACCTCATCAATGTCATTCGAAGTTCGTCTGCCACATTCATCGTTATTTTGTACGTCACATAAGGATTGCCATCCCTGTCTCCGCCAGGCCAGAAACCAAGTTTAATGATGTTGGGATTGTCAAAATCGCTGTTTCTGATTTCCTCCTTGATATAGGAATAGAGGTTGCCTGCAGATTCATAATAAACATTTCGGAGATAGTAAATAATATTTTTTGCCTCATCCAGTGGAGTTGGTTTTTTGGCGTTAATTAATGAGGTTAATCCCAGTTGCTGCAATGTCATATCAATCTCATTGATATTATTATCATCGATAAGCGTTTTCAACCGGGTAATGATGTCCAGAACCGGCGGGGGATAGAACTGGGTTGGGTGGGCAGTAAATACAAGCCGGGCACTGAAGGTTGATAATGCATCGGAAATGGTATCACCATGTCCCTCACTTTCCAGGAATTGAAAGAAATCCTTTATGGACAAATCATTGCCCAGGTCCTTCAGTTTATGAAACGCAGCATCTTCAACGCTATCAAACAGTACAACCTGTCGTTCCACGTACTGGATAACGCGGAACATAAAATCAATTTTATCCCTTTCGCTCTCGATGTTTGTGTAGTTGCGAAAAAAGCCATCCAGTATTTTTTGAGGATGATCCCCTGTTTCCAGTCCCTGTTTGCTGATATCATACACTATTGGAATGAGCACTCCGATATTACTTCCCTTAGTATACGGCAAGTTTAAGAAGAGACTATTGTAGATATCAAACTTCTTTTTTACCAGTTTTTCAAATTCCTCAATTTTTTTCGATGGATGCATGTATCGTTAACGTTAGCTGTTTATGTTACTGTAATAAATTTACATCAATCAGTGCATAAATCCAAAGAACCTGTGGTATTTTGGTGGGAGAGGGATGGGATGACTGATCAGCTATGGTTGTGATTTACGTAGAGACGTTGCATGCAACGTCTCTGCATTTGATACAAGATATACATAGTGATGGGGCTGTCTCAAAAGGGTAAGCCTCTTTTTTTAAGCTCCGTTAGGAGCGACATATTGGTAGCCCAGGGTAATCCTGTGAAATATTGCTTCGCCTTACCTCTACTTCTGGGAGGTTAAAAAGTGTTTTGCTTTAGCAATTCGTCCGGGATTACCTTTATTTCACAGGGCAACCCTGGGTATATTGTAAGCCACAAAACCACGGTCCAACTGCTTTGCTATTTTATGGGAAAAAAATGCATGGACCGGAGTGCTCCAGACTTAATTTCTTATGTAGATAAAATAATTCATTTGTCTTACGCTATCCTTTCTTCCATAGGAATGCCTTCGGCAGAAGGCGGTTTTTTCGCCCTTCGGACGATTCAGGTTGTCTGATCGTCAGGCAACTGGGATAGTTTTTTCTAAATGATAAGATATTATACTTTAGCTAGAGAAAGAGAATAGGAGTATGGTCTTTTATTCAGCCCAGCTTGATTTACTATTACCAACATTCTAGCGAATGAAAAGCATGGTAATACAATTCAAAGCTATCTAATAATTGCTTTCAAATATATTGACTTTTTTTCCTGATTTTCATACCTTTACTCTTTAAACCAACAATCATCTCAAGTGAGAAAAGTAGCATTTCTTTTGATATTAGGTATCCTTTGTACTGGATGCATGTCATATTCTTATGTGATAGATAATTCGGAGTTGACCGACGCAGATTTACCAACAATTCCAAAAGAAGCCTCCATTATAGAAATAACTTCTGATCTTCCGGCTTCTGATTTATATGACCAAATTTACAAGGTGGTCATTTCACGTGGTCATAGAATCCAACATGAAAATAGAGAAATGTTGAATTTCAATACAGAGGGTAAGGATGTAGGCAGTTCAACCTATCAAAGAATGAATGTAGTCGTATCAGAGTTAGAATCTGGCAGTAAGGTAAGGATTGACACAGAATGGAAGGCGGGATATGAAGCGGAAGCGTTTGCACGTGCTGTAAGCGGGATTCATGTAGATGCATCTTGGAGTAAAGCTTCTTGGAAGGGTAGTCGGTTAGGACTTGCCCTTGCAGAATCAATCGTCATCGCTAAACAAGTTAACGGAACAATTTCTTATAAATAATCCTTTATTTCATTCAAATGAAGAAATCAATATTAATCACACTTCAGATTGTATTCTCATCAGTATTTCTGTTTCTATTCATCGCAAAATTATTATCTCTTGAGGTATTTACAGTGGATGTACTAACCATATTATTGTTTGTTCTTGTGATGACACCTTGGTTTCTCCCCTGGATCATTAAGCATGGTTTCAAGATTAAAACACCATTTGGATATGAATGGATTATTGAAGGAGAAACAATTCCTGCAAAACATGTAAAGGTTGTTGAAACAGAGGAGGATGTAGAGAAAGAAATTAAGTTTGACGAAGTACTACCGGTAGATGTTTTAATTAAGGAGAATTATAAGTACCTGTCATTCAGAGCAAGAATAAACTATGAAAAAGAAGCCGGTGCAGGATCCCTGCTGAAGATTAGAATCAATGATACTTTTCTGAATCCTACTCATGCCATGAATAAGAAAAAACAACGTTATACTATTGATAAAAGGGTACACGAAGCCTTTGAGCCTGCATCAGAATCATGGAAGGTTGTATATAGTCCTGATTTTGTTACCAATTATTCTCATGAGGAGAAATACAAAGAGGTTTTTTCTGATGCTTACCTGTTCATATTTAATGTTGCCCAATTTCTCGTTGGCAAAAATGAACTGACAGTTGATTTTATTCACAGAGGATTAGGGGGGCATGAAGCATATAAGAACTCGATTATTATAAGGGATGTAATCTTATTTTAATGTAGGGTTCAAGTTCTGTATGGATTTGAATAAACCTTGTAAATCAGTGTTTTATGGTGATTCTTGTTATATAGAAAACAAATAGAGAATAAAAGCATTTAAAAAATGTTACGTAGAATTTGATGAAAGACAATTTCATTGTATATAAAATTACTAACACAATAGATGGTAAGATATATTTTGGTGTAACAAAATGTACCTTAAAAAAAAGGTGGAACGAGCATAAGCATAACTCTGTCCGTGCAAAAAAGAAAAGCCACTTGAATAGAGCAATCAAGAAATATGGACCTAATAATTTCAAAATTGAGTTGTTTAAGAAATGTGCCACGGAACAAGAAATGTATGAATTAGAAATTGAATTAATTAAGAAGTTTAATACAGCTGATAAGTCTATCGGATATAACAATTCTAAAGGAGGTGAAGCCTCTTCAAAAGGGAAAACAGTTTCTGAAGAAACAAGAAAGAAGATATCGGATTATCAAAGGATTCGTGTAAGAAGACCTTATGACGATATTGCAAAGAAACATATGAGTGAAGCGGCATTGAAGAATAAATCATACCTAAACTTTTGGAAAACATATGGTCATAACAAGGGAAAACCAGCACATAATAGACGTGCTGTAAATCTCTATGACAATAATGGTAATCTTATCAATTCTTTTGTTTCAATCCGAAGTGCTGCGCAACATTTTGGTATTTCTTTAGGGACAATTTCTAATAACTTAAAAGGATTGAGTAATACTACTAAACAAGGGATTTGGAAATATGCAGAGTAAAGATTAATCCAACACTGTTTTACAAAATTTATAAGTGTTCTAATGGACGTATAGTCACTTCTGTATAAAGTTCAAATTGCTCCTTATCAAATGGTGGATTAAAATACTTTTATTGGATAATCTCATTCAGGTATTTGTTAGCTAATTCGTATACCCGTTTTTTTATCTGCTTCAATTTTGTGCCGATGGTTATAGGCATGTTTCCCATAGCTTGGGTCTGTACGATGGGATAGGTCTTGTGTTATCAATCTTGACAGGTATCGAACCTGTTCCCATTGCGGTAACTTCGCTTTTTTTCTTCTTTTCATATTCCATTAAAGCGTCAAAGGTAGCACGTTTTTGAATCGCATAAATTTCCTGTTCGGTCAGATTCGTTAAAACAAGATTATCTCGTATCATTTTTGTAGAATTTCAATTTGGGTATAAAGGTAAACCACAAACAAGCAGAAAATTTCACTCTGATAATCAGTTAAATAAAGACGTTGCCTTTTACAAACTCTTGACAACCGCTAAAATATTTTGTAACTTATTGGGATAATTCAGGAATTTGTTATTTTTAATCCCTGAAATATGTAATTAATACCGGGAGTATTCGTCTCTTAAGATAACTATCCAATACCAAATTAAATGGCATTACTTTTGCATTAGCTTATATTAAGCATAACCAACATTACCCCGAATGAATGCATATAAGAGTATGTCGTAGCAAATCAAACCTGTAATTAAGATAGTCATAGAACATGGCAACAAAACTTATTGAGTTAAAGATTCTTGTAAAAGTTTTTACAGAGAATGACTACTTCATCGCTTATTCGCCTGAACTTCAAATATCTACACAAGGTAAGACTGTTGAGGAGGTAAAGAAAAGATTTAGTGAGCGATTGGATATCTTCTTCAGTATAGCTCTGGAAAAGGACAATCTGCATGAAAGACTGCGGAGCCTTGGATGGGTAATTCAAGAAAAGAACCCCAAAAAATTAATCCCACCAGAAAATTTTCAAGTTCCGAGAAACTTACTTATGGCTCAACAATGCACCAGCGAGCAATTTAGCTATTCTATTTAATGGGAAGCAAACTCCATCCTGTAAAAACCAGTAAGTATAGAAAAATCTTATCCAATTTGGATTGGAAGTATGATCGTGTGAAGGGAGACCATGAAATTTGGGTTAAAGAGGGAGTGCTTTTTGAAATTGTATTCATTACAAACGATAAAGAGGTTCAGCCTTTTATAATAAGGCAAAACAATAAAACATTGGGCTTAAGCACTGATGAGTTTTTAGCTCTTCTGTAAATCAACTTTTGATTTACAAAAGATACTCCTTATTTAAAATCCTTATCGAACATTCTTTAAGTTGAAGAAGTTTGTAAGTTGCAGTACAACACCAATATAGGGTATTCTTCGGTGTTTACTACTGTGTTTACTATGAAAAAAGAAACCCCTGAAAGTTACCAACTATCAGGGATTTCGTGATCCAGCTGGGTCTTCCCGCCTTCTTCACCAGAAAGTGAATCCGGCGGGATAAACTTCTCGACCCAGCTGAAATAGTTACTGATCTTGCATTAAAACTTCATCTACAAAAAAGCCCGGTATTTCTACCAGGCTTTTGGTGATCCAGCTGGGTCTCGAACCCAGGACCCCATCCTTAAAAGGGATGTGCTCTACCAACTGAGCTACTGAATCATCCGCTAAAAACGGTTGCAAATGTAATACCAATATATTTTTTTACCAAGAACTTTCCATTAATTGTAATGTTTTTCCGTCGCGTTCGTCTTGTTATTGAGATTGGAAATGACGGAGTTGCAATCCTCCGTCAGATATAATGAATCTAAAAACAAAAATCATGAAAAAAGTAATTGTTTATGTTGTCCTTTTCCTTTTTGGAATAGCAGTGAATGCCCAGAATACCGCTGTGGACAAGTTGTTTGAAAAGTATGGTGAAACGGAGGGATTTACTACGGTTATTATCAAGGGTAAACTGTTTGATATGATATCGTGTCTGGAGGAAGAAGATGAGGAAGATGAGGCAATTCAGCTCATGTCTAAACTGACCTCCGTCCGTATTCTTGCCATGGACGAATGTGAAAAACCGGAAGGGATTAACTTCTTCGATGAAGTGATGGAACTTCTGGATGAGTCTGATTACGAGGAGTTGCTGGTTGTCAAAGAGAAAGACCAGGATGTAAAATTCCTTATCAAGGAGAAGGATGGAATTATCAGTGAATTGTTACTGGTTGTCGGTGGTGAGGATAATGCGCTGATTAGCATTGTAGGGGAGATCGATCTGAAACAAGCGTATAAGATTTCCAAATCCATACATGGCGATCACTTTGAGCATTTCGAGAAGCTGAAAGGTGTCAAAATGTAATACCCCGGAAACAGGGTAATAAAAAAGAGGGGTATTTTGTACACCCGAAAAACCGGTTAACTTTGTGGTACCTCCGGTTTTGGTAACCTAACGTTTTGCAGATTGATCCCATGAAGGCAGAGGAATTTAAAAGAGAGATTATCCCGATGCAGCGAAAACTGTATGCCTTTGCCCTTCGGATCCTGCAAAACAGGGAAGAATCTGAGGATGTGGTGCAGGAGATCTTTGTGAAACTCTGGCGGATGAGGGGAGAGCTGGGAACGATCAGGAACAGGGAAGCATTTGCCATGACAATGACCAAAAACCTGTGTATCGATAAACTGAAGAAGAAACGGATGCTCTCCCTGGATGAAGATCAGATGCAGTTTGAGGGCACATCCGATTCCAATCCGCTGAAAGAGGTACAACTGAATGATGCGGTTGCACTGGTCAACCAGATTGTCAATGATTTACCAGATCAGCAACGAATAATCATTCAACTCAGGGACATTGAAGGGTATACCAGTGAAGAGGTTGCAGAAATCCTCGATATTAGCCAGAACACAATGCGGGTAAGTCTTTCACGAGCCCGTCAGAAAATACGCGAACACCTGGTAAAACAATACAGTGATGGAAAAGAAGAGAATAGAGAAACTTATCGAAAAATTCTATAATGGTGAAACCAGCATAGGGGAAGAACGGTTGCTGGAAAATTACTTCAGCCAGAAGAATATTCCAGCATCCATGGAAGCGGAGCGGGATCTCTTCAGGTTCTATTCCGGCTCAAGAAATGAGCAGTTGCCGCACGATCAGCTTGAAGAGAAGATCATCCGGGCAATCGAATCGGAAGGAGGAGACCTGACCGGAAAAAAACGCAGAATGATCTATGCCGTTACCAGCATCGCAGCAAGTATCCTCATGCTGATCGGATCCTATTTTATCTTTCTCAGTCCCTCCGGTCCGGGTTTAGCCCTGTCAAAGTATAAGGATACATTTGATAATCCCGAAATAGCCTACCTGGAGACGCAGAAAGCCCTCCTGTATGTCTCTGAAAAACTGAATGAAGGAACCAGGGAACTGGATAACCTGACGAAATTTGAAAAAGGAACAAAAGAGTTGGATAACCTGAACCTGATGAATAAAGGAACATCAGGAATCTATTCCATTTCCCTGTTCGGGAAAGGTGTCGGAGAGATGCATCACCTCTCCATCTTTTCGAAAACACAGGACAGGATATCAGGTAATTAATGTAAAGAATGAGATAAACATAATACTGTAAACCATGAAAAAAATAACACTTATTTTAAGCTTTATGCTGGTGTCATTGGTAACGATGGCACAGCGGGATGCCGTTGATGCGTTGTTTGACAAATATGCCGGCAAGGACGGATTTACCACCGTGATCATCTCCAGTAAAATGTTCAGCCTTTTCCAGGATATGGAAGTGGAAGACGATGAATTCAATAAGATGATGAGCGGTCTCGAAAGTATCCGGATCCTCGCAACAGATGAAACGATGGAGAACATGACCATCAATTTCTATGATGAGGTCATGAAGGAACTGAATGAAAACGATTATGAGGAGTTAATGGTCGTGAAGGAGAAGGACCATGATGTGAAATTTCTCATCAAGGAGCGCAATGGGAGAGTTGCAGAGCTGCTGCTTGTAGCAGGAGGTAAAGGGGGCGATAATGCCCTGATCTCAATCCGTGGAGATATCGACCTGAAAACCATCTCCAAACTGGCCCGGTCCATGGATATTGAAGGCATGGAACAACTGGAGAAATTGGAGGAGAAAAAGTAATCCGTTCTAACATAATTTCATAAGGCTTTTTCGAATGCGGGAAAGCCTTTTTCTGTATTTGTCTTATTGAACTACTCTGTTATGAAGAATTATACCCTTATTGTTCTGTTTCTAATTACCTCACTTACTCTGCTCTGCTCATGCCATGACGAACGGGGAAAAGCTGCAGAAGATGTTTTTGAACAGTATGCAGGAGAGGCAGGAGTCTATATTTTCCGGATCCCGCCCGGACTGATCGGGATATTCGTTAATGCCGAGGAAAATCCTGAATTGAAACAGTCCCTGCGCAATATGGAGATGATCAAGGTGATGATCTTTGACCAGAATAACCGGGGTAAACTGGACAAACATGAGATCCTTCAAACATTTAATGAAAAACTGGATGAGAACCAGTTTAGCGACCTGCTCCTTGCCAGTGAAGGAGAACAGGTAATCCGGATCAAATACCGGGAGGATGAGGAGGGTGTCGTCCAGGAAATGATGATCCTGATTACCGAAGAGGAGACATTCTTTGGATTGAGCATGGTGGGGGAGATCAATCTGGATCAGCTGACGCACGTAGCCCGATCACTTGAAATTGAAAATTTCAAGTAGATTATAAGTTAAATGTTATCTTTTAATGGTTAAATGTCATAATTCGGTTATCTGCATAAAAAGTGACGAGTAACGAGTGACGTGTGACGAGATCAGAAAGAAAAAGATTATTGATTAATAATTCGAAATTCGAAATTACTAGCCATGCTTTCAGGATATCTCATGAGACCGCTGCGCTCAGTTTGCAATCCATAATCCATAATCTTAATCCTTAGCCTCAGCCTTAGCCTCAGCCTTTTCTGAATAACTCAATCACCGTAATCTCCGGGGGCATTCCAATCCTTCCCGGGTATCCGATATACCCGAACCCGCGATTCACGTAAAGGTATTGCCCATCCTCCTCATATAGCCCTCCCCAGCGGGGATATTTCATTTGGATTGGACTCCAGTTGATCGTTGCTGTCTGGATCCCGAACTGCATGCCGTGGGTGTGCCCTGAAAGGGTAAGCTGGATGTCCGTTTGTCCCATGACTTCAGCATCCCAGTGGGAAGGATCGTGCGACAAGAGGATCTTAAATGGTATTCCGTCCGCACCCTGGCGGGCAAGGGATAAATCGCCATATTGGGCAAATGGAGGCTTTCCCCAGTTTTCAACACCCATAACGGCAAGTTTATCTTCTCCTCCTGAGATGATATCCGATTGATTCAGCAGGAGATGAAATCCCAGTTCATGGTGTGCCTCTTTGATCTTATCCAGGTTCTTCTTTTTTGCTGCTTCCGATTTCCAGTAATGGTAATCACCGTAATCATGATTCCCCAGAATGGAATACTTACCCTGTTTTGCTTTCAGTTTTCCGAGTATATCCATCCACCCATCCAGCTCTTCAGCAAAATCGTTCACGAGGTCACCGGTAAAAAACAAGAGGTCCGGCTCCTGGGCATTTACCAGGTCCATTCCGGCTTCCACTTTTTCCCATGAACCGTAAAGCCCTCCAATATGAAGATCGGATATCTGTACAATCCGCATTCCATGAAACGACTCCGGAAGATCCGGAAACCAGAGCTTCTCCCTGTAAACCCTGAAGTTAAACTTGCCGTGAACCATCCCGAACAGGAACGTGCCGAACGGCAATGCTGAGAGTATGATCCCCGCCCTGGACAGGAATGCCGAACGGCTGATCTTCTCAGAACCCCTGTAAACCGGTGGAGAAATCCTGCCCAGCGTCTTCCGTACCAGAAAACTGAACAGGCGGACCAGGTCTTCAGCAAAATGAAAACAAATAAATACCAATTTAGGAAGGTATAGCGTAAGCATGACCCCGGCAAGGAGAAAGATGTTTTTCTGTGCTTTACCGCTTCGCGCTTCACCTTCGTGCAGGAAGGCGATCAGTATCCCTGCAAGAAAAAGGAAACTGATAAACCAGTATACAATATAGAGGACCTTTCCGGAGGGTTTGCCCGAAATTCTCCGGGTTAGCCTTGCCAATCCTTTGAAGGTGTAGACATCAATCAGAAGAAGAGCAATGATGATGATGAACATGATGTACCGTTTATTGCCACTGCAGATTCAGGGGTTGAATTTGGGAATTTTTTCAGGTTTTACAAAAAGGTGTAATATTTTACCCTCCTTGCCGTTTTTATTTTTAGGAAGCAATTCCCGGATATCGGATATGTATATAAAAACAGCGTTATGAAACGAATGAAAAAATTGATTCTATT
>Ga0315543_1000969_pt1 | contig 32852 bp, 28 predicted proteins | sample SalMarSW160210MG_2_FD_203098 | JGI IMG/M metagenome (GOLD analysis project Ga0315543, IMG submission 203098) | Salt marsh sediment microbial communities from the Plum Island Ecosystem LTER, Massachusetts, United States - Salt Marsh Sediment SW1601-210 ... | reverse complement strand
GTAGTCATTACCGCCTGCATGCGTAAGTTGCTGATTATTCTTAATACTATGGTTAGGAATCAAACTTTATGGACTCCCGAAAAATCTGTAAAAAATACTTGAAATCTAACACAGCCGCTCTGTGGCTATGTCAAATCCGGGTCCGGCTGATTTAGCTCCATAATTATCGCTCCGATAGTTGACAAAATTGCAAAAATAAGCACCCACCATACACAATATTTCGCCATTCCACCAACCGCGATGCTATAGACTTGTCCCGCTATGGTTGATACAGCCGTATAAAGCAAAGCAAGCAAAATTCCACATACGGCAGCGGCAACTATTCGCTTCCATAGCACTGCTCCGCCACAGCCCAGGGTGACACCTGCGCCGCAAAGAAGCGGCACTATTGCAAGCCACCAGATGTCCTTCAGGCCCGGCAGCTCGCTTACGCCTCCGAGGTAAATGAAATCGGCGATTCCGAGTATCAACGCACCGGCAAGGGCACACAAACCAACGTGCCAATACCTCGGTTTCATCGGTTGCCGAACCTCGGCCCGTCTGTGCATCCGCCGCCGTATCGTCAATGGCAAGTTATAGAACAAACGAAATACCCAGTGCTCCAATAGCGCTCCTCTTTCGCCAAATACCGGAACAATATGCGTAGCTTCGGTAGCCCAATGGGCCGCCATGAATCTTGCTAAAGCCGGATAGTGGTATGTCATTTGTATAGGAAATGCTAAATAACCAATGTATTTGAAAAAGCTCAAAAATACGGCGATGTTATAGTCCTTAAAGCTGCGGTCGTAAATCGCGATTCCTACTGCGTAAAGGCCTCTGGCGAGTGAGCCCGGCGAAATTGGTGTGACCTGGAACAATACAAGTATCCCGCCGGCTCCAAGTTTGTCGCCGGTCTTTCGCCAATATATCCAGGCCACGATGACCGAGACAATCTGAGTAAGTGGCAATGTGAAAAGGTGAACAACCAGACTGACTAAGTATCGCTGAATATACGGCTCGTTCAGTTGAGACAGTATCGTATCTGCATCCTGGTCGGTCAGAATGTGTTTGTTTTTGCCTTCATTGACCATATCGCGCAGCCATTGTTCGCGGAGTTTGGCGCTAAAATAAAGTTGTATTGGCCGAACAAAGATGTAGTGAAGCTTATCTTTAAAGAAGGTCCAGTCGGTCAAAAATCTGTGAAGACCTGCAGGTAAGATAGATAGCGGCAAATGGCAGATAAACTTTTCGAAGTCTTGCTCTAACTTCGGTGCTCGTTCCGGCCCGACTCTGCCTGCTCTGTGCCAGACGATAACTTTCTCGGTAATTCTTGCCTGTATCGACCGCTTAAAGTAGTCCCAGTTCGTCAGCATTTCCCTGTAATGCTTTTGCCATTCTATTCGTCCCCAAACCCGTCTGATAACCGAGCCGAGCAGCGGTACGGCGCCAACGACAAGAAACAACAGCGTTAAGGCCTTGCTCTTGCGGAGCTTTTGCTCGTATTCTTCGTCAACAAGGTTCCGCACTTTCCAGCCGGTCACCGCGCTATCAAAAATCGTTGACCATAAGTTTTTGTTGCAAAGCAGGTGAATATGATGATGAGTAATGTCCGGCAGCGAGTCGCGATATATCTTTTCATTTGTTTTCAACTCCTCCAGCATCTCGCGCATATCCGCGAACTCGTCACTGTGTGCCTCGATGAAGGCCTCCAGCTTGCTTACATCGCCGCGGTCAAACTGCACCAGCGAGCCGCGCATAATTCCCTTTGCTATCAGCTTAAAATCCCCGGGGCTCATCGGCAAGAAGGGCAGTAGTGCCAGACCCGCCCTGAAATCGACCGCTACTAATCCGCCGGACGGATTATCCTCAGTACCCTTTCGTTTCAGGCAGTTCGGCTGACTCTTGCAGGTTGACCATTCATATTGCCTGGCGAACTCATACGCCCCGATATCGTGCAGCAATTTTACAAAATCGGTCATAAATTGTCGCTTGGCCCGGTATTCCGCCGAGCCAAGTTGTTGTTGGTCAATTGGTTTGCCGCGAAGCCATCGCTTCAACAAATCCAGACGCTCATCAATCTCCAGCCGCCACGTCCGGCCATCAACCCATTCGCTCAACTCACCACAACTGCCGAGCTTCTCATCTATAAAAGTACCATAAATATTTACTACTGTGTTTTCATCGCCGAATTGAATCTTTGCTGCCCGCCGGATAAATTTCTGCCAGAGCGCTCCGGCTCTCCCTGCCGTTGGGTTGGACTGAAGGGCAAATGCACCCTGAAAGCCAATCCAAAAAAGGGCATTGCGAAACAGGCGTGCAAATCTCGAAGGCGGGATAAGAATCTTCATCGCATAGACCTTGTCTATCTCGAGTCCTTCTATCGGGCTACGGCTGGCTTCCCAGCTACGGCTCGGGCCTTCGCCGAGACGAGCGCCCTGACGAGCCGGGCTGCCCTCAATCTCGGAGATTTTTACCTGGTAGACTTGGCCTGCAAACCCGCCGCCAACGAATTTCTCGATAACGAGCTTAACTTGTGCTTTATGAGCACTGTCAATCCCTGTGATATCATAAACAAGCTCAGTGCCTGCATCGTAACGGGTGATGCGCATCGGCCGATGCAACTGAGCGGTCTGAAACCTGTCCTCAAGCTTCTTACAAACCTCAGTAGAATATTCTTTCGCCATTTTTACCTAACAATCCGTTCTCCGTAGTACCTACTACGAAGGATGAATCCACAATTCTATGCAAATCAGCAGTACAATCGCTGCATATATGCCCGCTAATAAATCATCGGCAAGAATACCCCAGCCTCTTGGGAATTTTTCAAGTTTGCGGATTGGCCAGGGCTTGGTGATGTCGAACAACCTGAAAAGCAGAAAACCAAGCCCTGCGGTGCCCCATATCTGCCTGGTCGAGAAGACCTCTATAGCCAAAAAGCTAAGGGCCAAAAGTGTGAGCGACTGGCCGGCAAACTCGTCAGCGACAACTTCTCGCGGGTCGGTTCTGCCTGTTGCGGCAATAATGGCAGGTGAAAATTTCACGCAGACAAAAGAACCGGCCAACGCCAGGACTAACATTGCAACTGATGTCACAAGAACCGATATTCTGAAATGGCAGAGCAGGGCAAAGATGAGCGCCGGCGGCAGCGAGCCCCACGTCCCCGGACAAAGAGGCAGCCGGCCAAGACCAAAACAAGATGTGAGTAATCTCTTCATATTTATCAAAATAGCCACGAAGTCTCGAAGACACTAAGGAACCGAGTTATGAACATCGAATACTAAATCATTAATTCAGCTTTGTGGCAAAAAACTGTCTCTAAGGTTAACTGACTGCGATGGTTAAGTCAAGGAGCTTAAAAGTTAAAGCATAAAGTGCAAATCCAAAATGAAAAATTGAAAACTTTTGCATTTTAAGTTTTGGTTTTTAGCTTAAAATTTTTAGTTTTCAACTTGAATCGAAGTTCAAACAGGCAAACTCGCCGTGATACTTTAGTCGATAGTATTTAGTCGTTAGTATTTAGATTTTGGTGTATTTGGGAAATTCAATACAGCAAATTCCTTGTGGAATTTGCGAGCTGCGGCATTCCGCCTTCGCCATCCTGCTTCGCCAATGAGCTACGCAGGACAGGGCTTCGGCGGACAGGCTCCAGCCTAAAAGATAGCGTCACGAATCAAAGTTTAGAACTGCAAACTCTCCGTGATATTTTTTTGCAGCTTTGTCATATTCTAAAGCGGCGTCGATTTCGTTTTTGAAGTAGCCCAGATGAATTTCTTTTTTCTGAAATCCTATCCTGGCCGCCCATTTTCGATTGGCCTTTTTCCAGTAAACTCCCTTGTAATTCGAGGTATTTGCACCCGAACGCTTCCTTCTGTGGTAAGTATTTTGCAAATGTGTCGCCAGTCGTAAGTTTGCGCATCTATTGTCCATACTATCGTGATTGATATGGTCGATAAACATCCCATCAGGCACCTTGATAATTTCCCTATGCATGTATATGAGCTTCTCTTTTTCTTTGCTACCTGCCGTATGCCTTCGAGCGTAAAAGCATTTGCCAGTTTTTGCTGTTGCAAACCATTCGTATTCTTTCAATCTCTTGTAATCAGCGGGGTCCACCTTTGCATACCTCGGCTGAGACATACGGAGCCGCCGAAAGGCATAGCCGTAGCGCAGGCGACGATATAAGAGCGACGGCCAGACGGCCATGCTTTCAAGCCAATCGAGAATGTGAACGCTTACTTTGATTTGCCCCTCCACCGGGGATTGGATGAACAATGAACAACGAACTATGAACTATGAACAACGAACCATTTAACTAATACGCTTCACGCAATACGCAATACGGGGGCAACATTGCCCCTCAATATTGGCTGAACCTGCGTGTTTGATTGAAATTTGGCCGATTTTTTAAAGTGCGAATTTACGTAAGCACTTATTTATAAACGAATAAAAATTTTTTTGAAAATTTCGATTTTTGCGCGCAACTACCTGCGTATTTGATTGATTTTTTTCTGTAAGTTTATATATAGACGCTACTTATGGCAGATTTTTTTACAAGCCCTTGCGGATTAAAGACTTACAACTTAAAACAAAAATATCTCTTGTCTTTTACGGTAAAGAATATATAATTATGAAAAAGCGACGGAGGCCAGCAACCAAGGAAGAGCTTTGATTAATTATCAACCTTGCGCCGAAGGCGAGAAATAGATAATACATACAGAATTATCTTATAATTAAAGAAAAGAAAGTGAGGGAAATTATGGCTGTTTATTACGTAAACAAAAATGCACAATCAAATGGCGATCATGAAGTTCATATATCAACCTGTGAACATTTGCCAGCTACAGAAAACAGATTATATTTAGGAGATTTTACGAATTGTCATGCTGCTGTTCGAGAGGCAAAAAAGCATTATTCCCAGTCTGACGGTTGCTACTACTGCTCAGAAGAATGTCATACGTCTTAGCGAAGAAGGATAATCTTCACGAGATGTGAAATCTGGTAACGAGACACGAGCGACGAGCGACGAATTTCCCTTGCCAATCCCGCTTCAATGGTGTAGATTGGGCATCACAGAATACAGATATCAGGGAGACGCACCGGATGATATAGATCCGACGTCCATTAGAGTTTATAGATGACTTAGTTTTAGTTTAGTGGGAGGTGGAATAATGCGGAAAACCAAGCTGTTTACAAAAACTCTCCTTGCCGCATTAGGTATGGTATGGCTTGTTTTGGAAGCCTACTATGTCTTATCCAATACTGATCCCGACACTCGAATCGGTTTCTGGTCATTTCTGATCGTTGGTATCGTTCTCGGTATTGCTTGGTTCTTTGTGGATGGATTTTACTTATCGGGTTATCTGAAACGATCAATTGAGATTTCGAGCAATGCATTTGACACTAAAATTAAGGTTATTTTCGCTGATCTATTCTCTCAGAATGGATGGAAGGCTATTTCTGTTAATGACTTCTTTGATAGCACGGTTGATGGTTATTATATATCTGAGAACTCGCTTCACGGTATGATGCTCAAGAACTATTGGGGAGGGAATATTATCGATTGGGACAAGCAAGTTACAGACGACCTTTCAGATATATCGCCAAAAGAGGAGTTAACAGACCGTCCTGCACCAGGAAAGCAGATTAGATATCCGATCGGGACAACCGCAAAGGTTTCGACCAATGGGAATAATTTTCTCTGTGTAGCTGCAACACATACGAACATCGATAGTCTTCAGGTATCAGCAAGTTCCGATGACTTGAACAAGGCCCTTCGGGGACTCCTTTGTAAAACTAGGTCATTCTGTTCGGGTGATGCGTTAAATATTCCACTGATTGGTAGCGGACTAGCTCGAACAGGCATAAAACCAAACATCATTGTTGATCTAATCCTATTATCAATTTTTGATGAAAGCAAGCGAGAGAAGATCACTAATGAGATTCGGATCATACTGCCCAAACAGAAACGAAAAGAAATTCACCTATCCACTATACAGAAAGAATGGAGTTAATTATGGCTTATCGAAGCGGAACATATATAGCTTTTGATGGACTTGGGCAGACAGATCCATCAAAGTCAGATTTCAAGTATTATGCCACTATACAAGCTTGGACTAAGAATAAGGACATAGATTTCAAGTATGTTGACAGTCATGATAAAACTTATGCAGTGAGAGATGCCAGTAAGAAAGAGACCCTGAAAGCAAGAATAAGGGAGCGCTTAGCTAATTCAAAAAACACACTGGTAATACTCAGTTCCGATACCCGTAAATCAGGAAGCATGCTTTCTTATGAAATTGAAGAATCAGCAGACAACTATAAGCTTCCATTGATTGTTACCTATGTTGATTATCGAATTGTCGTCACTCCTGACCAGCTGTCTGGCTATTGGCCGTATTCTTTAAGCTCACGGATAGGCAATAGTGTTGTAAGAGCTATACATATTCCGTTCACAAAAGGTGCAATTCTTGACGCAATTGGACAATTCAATCTTTCCGATACGCCAGCAACAGCAAAGAATTATTACAGTGAACAGGCTCATCGCAATTTTGGAGCCTTGAGTGCTGGCGACAGATTTACAAACACAAGGAAATAATGGATAGAATAAGTTATAGTTAGGGCTATTTTACAATTTTAAGTTTCGTTCATGACTAATAGGCCGTGCGAAGAAGAAAAAGGAGGCCGAAGCTGTAAATGAATTCGTATAGCGTATTGCGTATTGCGTATTGCGTGTAGGTTGAGGAAATTAAAGGAGGAATGAATTAAAGCAATGAATTAAAGGTGTCCGCCTGTCCCCGCATCATCAACGCATTTGTTCAAACTCTATTAAGCTCTTCTATAGTCTGTGCAACACAAGTATTTTTGCAGCCTAAAGCTGGATTAATAGTCCAATAAAATAAGCATTAAAAAATTCTAATAGTAGAATTAAAGGTTGATATTACTTTTATAGAATCGTCATCTTGGTTTAGCCGATTTATACTGTATACTTTAAATATGGGGTTACTATATTTTTCGGGGGTTTTTATAAGACACCTTAGCTATGTTTAAGCAAAGAAATATCAAAAAGAAAATAGCTATTGCACTGGTCCTGATGTTTTTGGGGGTGTGTACTATTACTATTAATGTGCAATTCTACACAGAGAATCAAATAGCATCTCATGTAACAAGTTATTATAAAAATAGAACGTGGGAACCGCAGAAAGATTTATTTAGTATGTCTATTGAGGAGTTGATGGAGGTAACAGTCATCTCCCAGTCTCGGCAAGGATAATACCGATAAACTACCTCAAAACTGTCACCCTGAGCGAAGTCGAATGGATTCGCGGCTAAGTTTCTTCAAGCATCTTCAAACAGAACCTGTCCGGTATGCTCATTCTCTGTTAAGCTCTTCTATAGTTTCTGCAACTATTTCGTCTATCAATTCTTTTACAGACACAATTTTTTTCACTCTCGAAACGTTAGTTCCTGCAAGTACGACTGCATCATCGATCCTCCCTTCTACGGCATCAATCAGGGCTTTGGCAATACAATATTGAACCGTAGAAGGGTCACATGTCCTTAGACACTGATAATTGCAGGTAAAATCTTTTCTTTCACCGCGCAGTACGTCCTCGAGGAATTTCGTTTTTATTACTCTTGCCGGCATACCCACCGGGCTTTGTATAAAAGCGAGGTCATCATCTTCCGCATCGATATAAAGCTGTTTAAATTCATCGGCTGCTGAACATTCAAAAGTAGCTACAAACCTGGTCCCAATTTGCACACCCTTTGCTCCCATACGCAAGAACCTGGCCACGTCTTTGCCGTCAAATATACCGCCAGCCGCTATAACAGGGATACTTACACCGTACTCTTTTTCGTATTCGGCGACCAGTTCCAAAACATCTTTTACCGCATTCTCAAGCAGCGGCTCATTTTGCATTGTCCCTTTAAGGGACCGCAATTCTTCCAAACTGTAACCCGCTATATGTCCCCCTGATAACGGACCTTCAACAACGAAAGCGTCCGGGAGGCGATTATAACGCCTTTTCCACGTCTTCAGCAGGAGCTTGGCAGCTCTTGCCGAGGCAATCAGTGGAATCAACTTTACCGATGAACCTTCTGCGAATTCCGGCAGGCTTAGAGGCAGTCCCGCACCTGAAATAATATAATCCACATCTTCCTTTGCGGTAGTCCTCACCTGGTCCTCATAATTACTTAGCGCTACCATTATGTTTACACCGATAGCTCCATCAGGAGATAACTCCCTTGCCAGTCTTACCTGTTTTTGAAGATGCTCTCTCGAAGATTTAGGCACATCTGCCCTGTTTTCATCCGTATCAGGAGGAAGGCCCACGCTGGCTATAGTTCCACCAGCGCCACAATTCGCTACCGCTGCGGCCAAAGATGCCACAGATACTCTGACCCCCATTCCCCCTTGAATGATAGGGATTTTAATCTCCAGGTCGCCGATTACAAGCGGCTTTAATTTATCAAACATAAGATTTTACTTTCTGCAAACCTATCCATGTGAGTATGTATCCTTTGCCACAAGAACCCTGGCAGTCACTAAAATTAACCCCTATATCATAGCATTGGCTGGATAACTTTCAACCAAGATTTCTCAAATAAGTTGCTTAGGCAGAAAAAACCTGCCGTGAAATCCGCCAAAAAGACGGCGGACAAGCAGCAGGCTAAATATTTTTGGATTCCGCATCAAGCCTGCCCTGAGCAAGGCCGAATGGGTGCGGAATGACAAATCCGTGAAATCCGCGGTTTGTCTTTTGGATTTTGAGCCTTTGAATATTTGAATTTGTTTCGGATTTCGGATTTAGATATTCGGATTTTGTATCTTCTCCACGGTGAGCATCCTGATAGCGAATCTATCGGTCATGCCTGCGATATAGTCGCAGACGGTTCGCTGTAGGCCTTCTTTGTCTATAAATCGTCGGAAATAGCCCGGCATCAGTTGCGGCTTATTACAGAGCATCTCAAAAAGCTGCTGGAGCCAGCTTTGAACCTGATTTGCCGTCTTTAACACCTTTTCGTGGAGATAAAAATTCTCCAGCAGGAATTTTTCCAGCTCGGCAAGCTCAGCCTCGCTTCGGGCAGAGAGCACGACTAAATTTTTGCTTGTTTTGTATACATCGTCAATTGTTGTAACGTTATTATCTTTTAGAGCTTTTTTACTTGTATCAATGCAATCGCTGACGAGCTTATCGATAATCGCCTTTGCAGTCCTCGTATTGCGGATGAATCGGTCGTCAATCGAATCAGCAAATATTGCCCTCTGTGCTTCGGCGAATATTTCAACACTTTTTAATTGCTCAGAGCTAATTAGCCCTGCCCGCATACCATCTTCGAGGTCGTGGCAGTTATATGCGATACGGTCGGCAATATCAGCAACCTGGCCTTCGAGCGAACAGTTTGACTCACAGAAATCGTCGTCCTTTGGCGTATCGTATGTGCTTCGGTGCCTGGCCAGTCCCAGGCGGGTCTCGTACATCAGGTTCAGGCCGAAAAAATCCGGATACGGATGTTCGAGCAAATCGACGATTCGCAAGCTCTGCTGGTTATGCTCGAATCCTCCGAATCCACTTAGTAAATCATTGAGCACCTTTTCGCCGGCGTGGCCGAAGGGCGGATGGCCCAAATCATGTGCCAGACATATTGCCTCGGTTAAGCTGACATTTAGCTGAAGCTGGCTTGCGATGGTCCTTCCTATTTGTGCCACTTCGATGGTATGCGTCAGGCGTGTGCGGTAATAGTCATCCAAGCCGGGTGTGAAGACCTGCGTTTTGCCTTCCAGGCGTCGAAAGGCAGAGCAGTGGATTATGCGGTCGCGGTCACGCTCGAAGTCCGGGCGGTACGGGTGGGGCTTTTCGCTGAACTTTCTGCCCCTGCTCGTCTTTTCATTAACCGCATAACAGGCAAGTTCGTTGGACATACTTTCGTCTCTCGTGACTCGTGACTCGTCGCTCGTATCATCTCGCAAGTTGTTATATGTTGGGAAGATTGTGTTCTTTGCTTATTTGTTTTAAAAGCTCGAGAAGCTCAGTCAAACTTTGGCTGATGACATCGGTATCGCTGCATACGTTCATAAAGTTGGTATCGCCATCCCATCGGGGCACGATGTGAATGTGCAGATGCTCCGGCAGACCCGCTCCGGCGCATCTGCCGAAATTCATCCCGACATTAAAGCCGTGGGGTTTTATCGCCAGCGACAGGGCTTTTTGCGATTCCCTGACCAGCTTAATCATTTCCAGCAGCTCCTCGTCGGTCGCCTTGTCGAGGTCAGGGATATGCCGGGCCGGCGCTATCAGCAGATGGCCGTTGTTGTACGGATAGCGATTTAGTACTACGATGCTCCTGTCTGTTCGCCACAGCACGAGATTTTTGTCATCATCCTGAGGATTTTGCAGATTGTGGCAGATGAAGCAATCGCTTTTTTCATTTAGGCCCTGAATATATTTAATCCGCCAGGGCGCCCATAGATTTTTACGTTCCAACCTGTAATTACCTCCCCAGTTACCAGCTATTTGAGCCGCTGCATTTTGAAATTTTGTTTCATAGTTATCAGTGGCTTTACATCGATACCAAAAGGAATAACGGCCTCTAATTGAACCTCATACTGCTGGTTGGACATTTCTATTCGTCCGGCATCGACATTGAAATGCTCCTCGCCCTGGCCGTGCAGCTGAAGAATTTGATAGCCCCTGAGGAAACCGAACGTCCCGCGCATTTGAAATGCGCCTGAATAGGGCAATGGCGGCCAGTTGTCCGGGACCGGTTCCGTAGGCGAATAAGAGCTTTTTATAACAGCAATCCGTCCTATCTCACTCTGCTGGGCTCTATCAAGCGTGTATGTAACTTCTCTTGCTTTTTTCATCACCATCGGCCCGGGAACAGGTAGTTTGGATTTCCAGCTTTGACCTGCTGATATACCTTCAGCAGGTCTTTCGATGCTGGCAACCGAATTCCATAAGAACCATTGGCCTGCGGAAAAATCTCCAATCATATCAGGTTCTTTAACTCTTCCTCTGCTGGAGCTTGATTGAAACGCCTTTTTGCCGGCCTCTTCGATTAACGCTGTGAGCTGTGAATAGTCCTCTATTATGCCCGTAGGGCCAACGGTAAACGTGAAAGTGCTGCCTCGAAGACTATCTACGGCATTTTTTTGTGAGCCTTTGCTTCGCCTGGTTCTCACAGATTCGCAGACTGCCTTGATAGTTGTAAGGCCGAATGGGTTTACTTCAACCGGCGTATATGCGACAACCATTTCGAGCGACTCGGAGGTTTTATCGATGGGATTTTTACCCTTCTTGGTTTGTTTCTTCTCCGGGTCCCAATCGATAGTAATATCTCTGCTGGATGTAAACCTGTATCGAAGAATCTGACCCTCCTGGAAATCTACGGTTAATAATTCTTTTCCTGCTGCTAATAGTTTCTTTTCCTTACTTAGCAGATTCTCCTGCTGGGCTGTCGGCTCACATCCCGCAAGAACCCCCATAGCAACAGCCATAAAAACCATCAATGCCTCTTTCAAATTTGCTCCTTTTTATTTGCCACTAAGACACGAAGGCACTAATTTTTTTAACTTTTATTTTCTTCGTGTCTTTGTGACTTCGTGGCTAATCTTATTTCTAATCAATTTTTTCGATGCTATAGCGGACTATCGCCGCTCGTACACGACTTTTTGACCAAGACTCGTCACAGATAGCCCACTACTACCAGAGACGGAGACGGGAGTCTGCGACGGCCCCGTAGTAGCTATTAGCTTTCCCTCCTCAATGGTCAGAGTTACATCAATATTCCTTCGAGGTTTTTCCCCTGTGGCAACGTTCCAATAAGCTATTTCAGTAGCTGCAAGTATGATCTTTTTCCCGCCACTTTCGACCTTGTACTTCTCCGCAGTGTATGTTTCTTTTCCCTCATGTTCACGTTTCCACATAATGGAGCCGGCCTTAATAATGAATTGTGATTTACCCGCTCTTTCTTCCATTTTTTTTGAGTCTCCTACAAACGATTCGGTTTCGACCCATTTCCCGACGAAAATCTCGGGCAATAGTGGGGACTTTGCGGAACTTTGTATTTCCTCGACTTGTTTATGAATTGGCATTGAATCAATTTTCTCGATATGGTAGAAACGAGTGGCGGTCATCCTCAGCGCAGCAGGTTCGCTGTCAGCTTTTTGCCCGGCCTCTGGGTCAACTGCAACCCATTCCGACTGCAGTTTTTCAGAATACTCTTCGACCTTGCCGGTATTTAAATCCAGCTTTAGCACACCCGTATATTTTTCTGTATTGTCGAACATTTTCGAGAAGATACCCATTGCCTGCTCCTCTTGTGGCTCTGCCACTGTTCCTGCAGAGGGTATTGCGCTCATCTGGATTAATGCAGTCCGGCGATTATCCATGTCCTCGATTTCCTTCAGCGTGTAGATTCTTTCGTAGGATTTAGAGCCCATCATACCGAAAGTAAAGGGCTTTACGTTGTTCCAGCTGTCACCTGGTCGCAGCTTGTTTTTCTCGGCAACGGGCTCGCCTCGCTTCGCGGGCGAAGCGGGCAATGCCGGAATTGTATGACGAAGCTTGATTGCCTCCGGTTTAAGCAACATCGAAGCGTCCTGGTTAGCTGAGCCCCCGCTCGTGCCGATGGTGGGCACATCGATAATCTTTGAAACCTGGCCTTCAGGAGAGATTTCTATAGTGTAACTTAGCCCGATTAGGTTATACAAAGGACTATTCCGGTCTTTTTCCCTGGAGCTGTCGAAGTCCGTAGTAACCTTGTCTTTGACTTTAGTTGAGTACTTCAGCTTATCGATAGTTATCTTTGCGACGGCGTTGTCTTGAGCATCGACACTTTGTATTTGCTGAGTAAAAGTGAACTCAACTCTATTGCCGGTGGTGCCTCCCTTGAACTTGTCGTTCTCCAGCAAAGCCCCTTCCCCTTTAATCTTCCTCTGGGCCTCTGTAATTACTTTATAAGTTGTTGAGTCTCCCTCGGAGAACTTCAGTGCCAGTTCGACCCCAGCTCGTCCCTCGTCTTTCGTCTCTCGTGACTCGTCGGACGACGGAGGACGGAGGACAGACGACGGACGTGGTTTGACCTGAATTTCTGCCTTTTCACCGGAAGGAGCACAACCTGTTGCTAAAAGCATTAACAAAGCAATAATGGTCATATATAAGCTGAGGTATTTGACTTGTTTCATTGTTTAATCTCCATAATTATAAGTGAGCTAAAGTGAACTAAAGTTGAAAAATAATACGCCATAGCGTATAAATCCATAACTTTAGGCACTTTTAACCATTCGATTTATAATTATATATTTTATCTTTCTAACAACAACTGTTTTTTTCTTTATTTGGCTTTATTTATTGGTTAGAATAAGGTTTTCAGATTGCTTTATGAACCATTTTTTAGGTTCGACCCGTTCGACGGTTCGACTCTTTCGATTACACTCAGGACAGGCCCGCTCAGGGCGGGCAAGCTTCCCACTTCACCCTAAATGGCAGGGCTTCGCAGGGCAGGCACCACGGGCAGGACGCCAGCCTACGTGGTTTTTCTTTGTCTTTTTTTTGCTTATCGGTTAAAATCAGCCGTGAAGACACGGCCAAGATGGCCGTGCTACCTTTGGAAGCTTGTGTTACATATAGGTTCGACATGCTCACTATAAATAGGAGAAATGAATTATGAGAAGCGATACAGTCAAAAAGGGTTTTCAACGGGCACCGCACAGGGGCCTGCTCCGTGCCTGCGGTCTTACTGACGCCGATATCGATAAACCATTTATCGGTATTGCCAACAGCTTCTGCGAGATAGTGCCGGGCCACGTACACCTCAATAAGGTGGCTGAGGTTGTCAAACAGGCAGTCCGCGAGGCAGGCGGAACGCCTTTTGAATTTAATACGATAGCGGTCTGCGACGGTATTGCTATGGGGCATACGGGTATGAAGTATTCTCTGGCCTCGCGCGAAATTATCGCTGATTCCGTAGAGACTATGGCAAAGGCGCACTGTTTTGACGGTCTTGTTTGCATCCCCAACTGCGACAAAATCATCCCGGGAATGCTGATGGCGGCGGTTCGGCTGAACATCCCAACGATTTTTGTCTCCGGCGGGCCAATGGCTGCGGGTAAAATGAAAGACGGCAGGGCAGTCGACCTTATCAGCATTTTTGAAGGTGTTGCCCAGTTCAACGCCGGCAAAATTGATGAAGCACAATTAAAAGAGCTTGAATGCACCGGTTGTCCGGGAGAGGGGAGCTGCTCGGGTATGTTTACCGCTAATTCGATGAACTGTCTCTGCGAGGCGATTGGGATGGCCCTTCCCGGCAACGGTACTATCCTGGCGATTGACCCAAAACGACAGCAGCTTTATAAACAAGCAGGTAAACAGATTATGACGCTCATTGAAAAGGACATCAAACCGCTGAATATAATTAATGAAAAATCGCTGGATAATGCCCTTGTCCTGGATATGGCGATGGGCGGCTCAACAAATACGGTCCTGCACTCTTTGGCTGTCGCCAGCGAAGCCGGCATTAAATACGACCTTGAGCGTATAAACGCAATCTCAGCCAAATGCCCAAATATCTGCAAAGTAGCACCGTCGAGCAAGTTCCATGTAGAGGATGTTGATGCCGCCGGCGGTATAAGTGCAATTCTAAAAGAGGTCAGTCAGATTGCCAATCTGCTTAATACCGATTGTCTGACGGTAACTGGAAAAACGCTCGGCGAGAATATTGCTGATGCCAAGATTGAAAAACCGGAGGTTATTCATCCTCTTGATAATGCATACTCGAAGACCGGCGGCTTAGCTATTCTGCGGGGCAATCTCGCTCCGGAAGGCGGGGTGGTAAAGATGGCGGGAGTTGCTCCTGAGATGCTGACCCATAGCGGCCCGGCGGTTATTTTTGAAAGTCAGGAAGAATCCTGTGAAGGTATTCTGGCAGGCAAGGTAAAAAAAGGTGATGTCGTTGTTATCCGTAATGAAGGCCCCAAAGGCGGCCCGGGTATGCAGGAGATGCTCAGCCCGACCAGTTATATTATGGGTGCAGGGTTGGGAGAATCGGTTGCGCTTATTACGGACGGCAGGTTCAGCGGCGGAACGCGCGGCGCCTGTATCGGTCATATAAGTCCCGAAGCGGCAGTAGGGGGGCCAATCGGATTATTAAAAGATGGTGACATCATCGATATCGACATACCCAATAATAAGATAAACGTGCAGCTATCTGAAAAAGAATTAGCTGGGCGGAAGAAAAACTTCAAGCCACCAAAGCCGAGAATTACGAAGGGCTATTTGGCCAAGTACGCCACAATGGCCACATCCGCCGACACGGGTGCAGTACTAAAATGGTAAATAAAAAAAGAGCTGTCGTGGAGATTAAATTACCCGATATAAATAGGTTAATTTCAAAAATTATCAAAATCGAAGCATCTTTCAATAAGGAAACCCATAAGATTGAAGATTGGATACAAAAACACAGAAAGCAGATTGAGGAAAATCGAAAGCTTATAAAGTCCAAGTCTGATGAAGCTGATATTAAAATTCTTCTTTCTATCTTGAGGGATTTGCTGGTTAGGGCAATAAAAGGTGAAAGTGGAGAAAAAGTTTATACGGAACTTAGAAATTCGATAAAGAGCAAACAGGATTTGAAGAAAGAGAACTACCAACTAATTTTGAAAAAAGCAAAATATCGTTGGGGGGCTAAGGTTGGCAGTCAAGTTATAATTGATGTTGTAAAAATATTCGCACAAAACCTTAAATGGGATTGGAAAAATTATTTTGATCGTGCGGAGAAATACCACGAAACTGATTTTCAAGAAGATGAGCTATTAAAGATTAAGAATATTAAACTTAAAGTAAGGGATTTGGCTTTATCAAGTTTTAATTCAAATTATGTTGCTAATGATTTGCATGTCACCCGGGTTATAACCCGTATAGGATTACTGAATTATGGCTATGATTTGCTCGAAGATGATGAATTAGAAATGGGAAATAATCCTAATAACAAAGAGAATTATTTGTTTTTACACAGACTCATCCAGAAATTATCGAAACTTACAGATTATAAATATTTACCTGCTGACTTAGACAGAATCTTTTGGCATTTTGGAAAATCTACTTGCGGTGCTAAGCCTAAATGTTCTCAATGCCTAATTAAGAATTTATGTTTGACCGGACAATATAAACAATAAAACTTAGGTTTTACGATGTGGTCTTTTTGGCTTTTTGGTAGCTTCGCTTGTAGAATGACAATTAAGTTAAATCCGTAAAATTAGTTGCTGAAAAGGAAACTGTGTGGTATATTGTTAATTCGCATCCTGAGTGTACGCAGTCCGGCTACGGCATGCTCTCAAGCTCGGCGTAGGCCTTCGCCGAAGCAGGCCGCCGTGACGAGTGCGGTCTTCTGCTACAATGTAGTTTTATTGACACTATTTAACTAAATATGCGGTTTTTTGGAAAAATAAGCTCACGTCGAAGCCAGGTGCGTAAGAGGAAAACCGGCGAGCGCTTCTCGAAAATAAGCCGGTTCGCCGACACCGATAGTATAATCTCGGTTCTTCTGTGCCTGCTCTTCGCCGTTTTGTGTATCGCCGTCATCTCGTTCCCAAACTACAATAACCTGATACAGATAACTGCCATACTAGTGCTGATTTCTCTGGCAGCAGCTATTTATATCTACCATTATCAAGGCCGAATCATAAAAAACCACGTCAGGGCACTGGTACTGGTCTGCTCATTTATTTTGCTGTTAGCAACAACCAGAGTCGGTATCATATTGTCCAGACATACCTACTGGGCCACCGCTACCGCCGTCGCAGCAGCCGTCATTCTGACAATCGCCTATGACCAGCGTTTTGCGATAGGTATGAGTATGTTCTATTGCCTGCTTGCCTATCTGGCGGTAGGGCCAATAATGGATAACAAATATCAACTTACGGGTATGAGCCTGCTTTTGACAATGCTCTCGGCCGCTTTCACCTGCTGTTTCTCCTTAAAAGAAATCCGCACAAGAATGAAGCTGCTCAAAGTCAGCACTCTGGCAGCCGCAATAGTGTTCATAACAGCGATTGCAATGTCCTATTTGGACATCTCAGGAGAAAATCCTAAGACCGGTGATATATTTAACAATGCCGGCTATCATGCAGCAGCAGTTCTCCTGATGGGCCTGCTTATCCAGAGTTTGCTTCCGATTATCGAAAAAATCTTCGGAATAGCTACCAGTATGACACTGCTGGACTACAGCGACGCTAATCAGCCGTTATTGAAAAGACTCGCAATGGAAGCACCCGGCACGTTCAGCCATAGTTTGTTAATAGGTTCTATCGCTGAAGCCGCTGCTGAGGCAATCGGGCGTAACGGCCTTTTGTGCAGGGTCGGTGCTTATTACCACGATATCGGAAAAATCAATAAGCCAAGCTATTTTGTCGAGAACCAAATGGGCTTAAAAAGCCGCCATAAGGAAATTTCACCTACGATGAGTCATTTGATTATCGTCGGCCACGTCAAAGATGGGATAGAAATGGCCAAGGAATACGGCCTGCCGTCTGTGCTCTGGCAGTTTATCGAAGCGCATCACGGAACGACATTGGTTGAACATTTTTACAATGAAGCGAAAAAACGGAAAACTAAGGAGGCAAAGCAAAAACCGGTAGAAGTGCCTTCCGAAAGTGAATTTAGGTACCCTGGTCCGAAGCCGCGAACAAAAGAAGCTGCTATTGTGATGTTGTCTGACACCGTGGAAGGTGCTGTCAGGAGTCTGCCTGAAATAACACCTACGAGGATAGAAGCGGTCGTGCACAATATGGCTATGAGGCGTCTGCAGGACGGCCAGTTCGATGAGTGCGACCTGTCTCTTCGTGAGTTAAGTCAGATAGAGACAAGTATATCGAAGACCCTTGCTGCACACTATCACGGCCGAATCGCATACCCAAAAGCACCGGATGCTCCCGATGACGCACAACCTCAACCCGACCAAACTGAGCAAAAAAGCGATTAATAGTTATGAGCCCTGCTAAACAACAGCAAGACACAGTCGTTCAAATCAAAAAAAATTTCAAAGACGCAGATGTGTCTCTGTCTAAGCTCAAAAAACTGGTCAAAACCGTCTGTGCTCGTTTTAATCTGCCACGGCGGATTAATCCCTGCAAAAGCACAGCAGCGGTCGTCAGTATCGCAATAGTTGACGATGCTGAAATCCGCAAAATTAACAAAAGATTTCTAAACCGTAATTGCACTACCGATGTTATAAGTTTCGACTTATCGACTACAAATCGAAAATCGAAACCTGTCCTGAGCAAAGCCGAAGGAATCGAAAATCGAAAATTATTTGAGTTGGTTGTAAACGGCGAAATGGCCGTAAGACAGGCAAAGCAAAGAGGCCACTCAACCGAAGCAGAATTGGCGCTTTATGTAACCCATGGCTTGTTGCACAACCTCGGGTTTGACGATGCTACACAAAGCGGGGCAAAGAAAATACACGAGGAAGAAGACAAAATTTTACAACAACTCGGTTACGGTTTGGTATATAATTCTTAACTTGTGGTTTCAACCGCTGGTTACCCGCTTTTGCAGAAAGCCACGAAATAATTACTAATTGAAGGGGTATTAAAAAGTGAGTTATGTCAACGGGATGGTGCTGCTGATTTGTATTCTCGCCGGCGGTGCACTGTTCTTTTCCGTCAATGCCATCGCTTTGCGAATATTTTCACGCGTAAAATTGCAGGAGGCATTCAGGGCATCGGTCCCCAAGGCAAGCCCTGAAGAGCTCGCCGACCGGCTGGTGGAAAACGCTGAAAAAATGGTTCTGACCTGCTCGTTATACAGGGTCATCTTTAATATGTGCATATTGCTTTTGCTGGCCGATGTTTTCACAACGCTGCGTCCAGCCGGCCCGCAAATTACCAATTACCTGCTTACATTTTTTACTGCAATAGCAATATTCTCGATGTTCAGTCTGGCAATCCCTCACGCCTGGGCCAAGTACGCAGGCGAAAAAATTCTCAGCCGAACATATAAACTGCTAATGTTCTTTTCGATTATAGTCTTGCCTGTCCTATACATCTGGAAATTAATTGATGGCCTTGTTAAACGGCTCGCCGGCGTAGCCGAAACAACACCCCAGGAACAACAGGAGGAGAAAGAGGAAGAATTTTTAACCGGCCTTGAGCGGCACAGAACCGAAGGTGTGCTTGATGAAGAAGAGCAGCAGATGATTGAAAATGTTTTGGAGCTGGACGAAACAACCGTTGATGAAATCATGACACCTCGAACAGACATAGTAGCTGTCGAGGTCAACTCTGATTTGCAAACGGTTTTGAAAACTATCGCTACCGCGGGTCATACGCGTGTGCCGGTGTACAAGGAAAATATAGATAACATAGTCGGCTTAATTTACGCCAAGGACCTGCTGAGCGAAATCGGCCAGGACGCTAAGGATTTTAAACTGCGCGACAAAATGAGAAGTGCCTATTTTGTTCCTGAAACGAAACCTCTTAGGGTTTTGCTGCACGAGTTTCAAAATCAAAAGCAGCATATAGCTGTAGTGCTTGATGAATATGGCGGAACAGCCGGTGTTGTGACTTTGGAGGATATTCTCGAAGAGCTTGTCGGTGAGATAACCGATGAGTATGAAAAAACTCCGCCTGAACCAATCAAGAAAATCGATGAGAGCACCATTGAGATTGATGCTCGAATGTACGTCGATGACTTAAACGACCGGTTTGAATTAAGCCTGCCCGAAGAGGAAGATTACGATACCATCGGTGGCTTCGTCTTTTCGCAACTGGGCTACATTCCAAAAAGCGGGGAGAGCCTTAATTACAAAAATCTGAAATTTACCATCGTTTCCGCCGAGGCCAGAAGAATAAAACGCATCAAAATCCAGAAGATAGTGAATAGTCGTTAGTGAATAGTGAGTAGATTGCATTGTCTGGCTTCGACGGACATGCAATAATGAGAGCGCCACAAGGCACTAAATACTAACGACTAAATACTAACGACTAAATACTAACGACTAAATAATGTTGACCAAAGACTTGGCTATCTGCATACGTGCTACGGATTTCTCCGAGACATCCCAGATTGTAGTTTTTTTTACCAGAGAAAACGGCAAAATCAGCGCCATCGCCAAAGGCTCAAAACGACCGAAATCAGCCTTTGACGGCCCAATCGAAGTATTTGCGCACGGGGAAATTGTTTTCGCAGATTCGAACAAGGAAAAACTCGCAACCTTGACCGAATTTCAGCAGCAGCCGGGCTTTGCAAACTTAAACCAAAATCTTTTTGTCCTGCATTGTTGTCTTTTTGCTATGGAGCTGCTCAATAGTATGACAGGCGATTACGACCCACATCCGGAACTCTTCGATAGCTTCCTGCAGTTTTTGGAAAACCTCGATGCGATACGCAGTACGCAGAACGCAGTACGCGATACGACATCATTGTTGATACAGTTCCAGTTATCTTTACTCAAAGAAGTCGGCCTGATACCGGTATTCAATGCCTGTGTAAACTGCAAAACGCAATACGCAGAACGCGATACGCGATACGAAGCTTATTTCAGCAGTTCCGCCAACGGCCTTATTTGTAGAGATTGTGAAGCAAGTTTCCCTGACAAAATTCGGCTATCTAAAAAGGCAGCAGGGTGCCTGGTCAATTTGCAATTGATTGCTGATGCAGATGAAAAAACGCTGAATGAAATCGAGAAGCTCTTAATTGGCCACTTCACCGAAATTCTCCACCACCAGCCCAAAATGGCAAAGCATATCCTCAAAGACTAACCTACCCTGCGAAAGCCGGTCGGCGTGGGTGGTAGACCATTTAAATAGACACCGGCACTACATTATTTATCATTTATTTTATTAAATTTTATGTAAATATAGTCTGTATAAATAGTTAAGAATATCTTTTTTTCTGACATTTATAAAAATCATAGCAATTCCGCAGGTATATATGGAGAGACATAATTTTATGAAATGGTTACGTGAATTTCTACGAAGTATTACATCAATTATATCACGTATGAGGAAAAAGCCAAAAATTAAGGCGATTATTAAGGAGGCAAATATGTCAAAATCAGCAAAATCTCTACCAATCAGGCAGTCTGATGACGGCAGGTGGGAAGTAGAAAATGTCCCCAACAAGTGGATTAAGTGTGAGAACGAATCAGATGCCAAGATTCTCTCAAATGCCCCTGTTATAGAGGCGTTATGGTTGGAAACTAGGCCTCATAACAAGGCATTAGCCGCAGGATTTGAAAATACGGCTGAAAAGATGGAGCAGTACAACATGCGTACTGATGCCCGTCGCTTTCGGAAGTGGGCCAAACTGGCAAGAGGGGGATAACGCAATGACCTACGGTTTGTCCTCTTCGAAGAGTTCAGGCTGGTCGGCGGTATCTTTCTTTTTATGGTATTTTAGCTTTAGATGCTCGCAGGCGGATTTGGTGATTTCTCGGCCGCGTTTGGTTCGGCGTAGAAAACCAACCTGTAAAAGATACGGCTCAACCACGTCCTCCAGTGTGTCCCTTTCTTCGCCGAGTGTAGCGGCAATGGCATCCACGCCGGCTGGGCCGCCATCATAGGTATTGACCAATGCTCGCAAAAAGGCCCTGTCTAATTCATCCAGACCTAACGTGTCAATCTGCTCCATCTTAAGGGCATTTTCGACAATCTCCGTGCTGAGCACGCCTTTTCCCTTTACCTGTGCATAGTCACGCACCCGCTTTAATAATCGATTGGCCACTCGTGGTGTTCCACGTGACCGGCTGGCAATCAATTTGAGCGTCCCATCCTCGCATTTCAATTGCAATAATCCTGCGGACCTCTCTAAAATCGCCGTCAGTTCTTCGCTGTTATAAAAATCCAGATGATACAGCATTCCAAATCGGCCGCGAAGGGGAGCACTCAATAATCCTGCACGTGTTGTCGCACCAACCAGGGTAAAGCGCTTCAGCGGGAAATTTATCGTTTTTGCGTGCAGGCCGCTATCGACGGTGAAATCGACCTTGAACTCTTCCATCGCCGGGTAAATAAATTCCTCGACCGGTGTGCTGAGCCGGTGCACCTCATCGATAAAAAGCACATCGCCGGTATTTATATTGCTCAAAAGGCCCATCACATCGCCTTGTTTTGTCAAGGCCGGGCCGGATGAGCTGCGAATCCTGGCCCCCATTTCATTCGCTACGACATTGGCCAGCGTCGTCTTGCCGAGACCGGGCGGGCCGTAAAATAAAATATGCTCCAATGGCTCGCCTCTCTGCTTGGCAGCCGCTATCGCAATAGCAAGTTTTTCCTTAACGTTGCGCTGGCCTACACATTCATTTAAAAATTTTGGCCGAAGAGCAACATTAAAGCTTTCTTCCTGCTCGTTTATCGACTTTCCACTTATTACTCTGCCTATAGCCATTTGTTTAGTCGTTAGTTAATAGTCGTTAGTTAATAGTTATGTTTCAAAGTTTTTTAATGAGACTCATAACCATCTTGCTAATCTCATCTGCCTCAGTTGACAATTTATTCGATGTATTCTTATTTATATACTTTAATCTTTCAGCTATAACAAATTGTGTTATCAATTCCGCACAACTGCCTAATGAAATATGCAAATATTGTTTGTATTCTTTATTATGAAACCTTCCAAATCCTTCAGCGATATTTGATGGTATTGATACAGCAGCCCGTCTCATTTGGCTTACCAAACCGTAAGTTTCTTCTCTGGGAAAAGATTTAGTAACTTCATAAACAGCCTCAGTTAAATCAATACCTCATTTCCATATCTCAAGATCCTTAAAGCTTTGAATCCTGACAGGCCTATTAGAAGTCATCTAAACTTCCCTCTAACTATTCACTATTCACTATTCACTATTAACTATTCACTATTAACTATTCACTATCAAACTTCTATTCCCTGTTTCAATCTGTACACCAGCGGCACAAGCGCCTCAGCCGAATTGATATCGGGGTGCCTCTGGCAGGCCAGCTCGATAAGCTCCATCGCCTCATTCCTTCTTTCTCCCCAGGCGATGAGAATCTCCATCGCTTCAATCTGGAACGGCTTAAATACCGCCGTTGTACCTGCCGGACCGGCTTCGGCTCCAATTGCAAAGTCACCAACTTTACCCTTAAGCTCGGCGACAATCTGCTGGGCCAGTCTTTTGCCTACTGACGGCAGCGACATCAGTATTTTATCATCGCCGTTTTCTATCGCCGCTGCTATGTTGGCTATCGGAATACTCAGCGACCTCAGGCCCTTTTTTATTCCAATCCCTTTGACGCTGACGTATTTGGTGAAGAAATCCCTTTCGCCTGCACTTAAAAAACCGATCATTCTCGGTATCAGGTTACCGCCTGCCGGTGTGCCTTCGTAATACTCCATAGTGCAAAGGGTAATATCTAAGCCGACCTTGTCCGACAGTGCATTTACGCAGTAGCCCGGCAGCATCACTTCGTACGCCACTGCTCCGACCTGCACCAGGGCGCTGTCGCTGTCGAGGTTGACAAGTTTTCCTTCAATCCGAGCTATCATAATCTCGTTACTCTTGGCTTGTGACTCCGCCGTTAGGCGTCCTGCGGAGTGACTCGTTATTCATTTTAGTTGCTCGCATTTAGTTGTTAGTCACTAAAACACTACCAGCCTCGTTTGCGCAGCATAATGATACAGCTATTGCATCGGCCACATCGTCCGGCTCCGGCAGGGCGGGTAAAGATAAAAGACTTTGAATGGTCCTTTGCATCTGCGGCTTTGATGCTCTGCCGTTGCCGGTAGTCGATTTTTTTATGCGCGTCGCACTAAAGCTTTTTAGCTCAATACCAGCTTCTGCACAGCTTTGCAGTATAACTCCTCTTGCGTGTCCCATCAATATCGCCGTTTTTGGATGAGCGTAATGTGAGTACAATTCTTCTACTGCCACGATGTCAGGGCTGAATTTTTTCAGCAGAGACCGTGTATCTTCGGCAATCTGGTTCAGCTTTGCTTCTAATGGCAGTTGGCTGGATGTTCGGCATACGCCTGCCTCAATCAGCGCTCCGTCGCCATAGCTATGGAGCGTCGGCGACTTTTCTTTGCCGCCTATCTCTAAACAAGCGTATCCGCAGACCTGCAAACCCGGGTCAATGCCGAGTATTCTCATTTTCTTCTCCAGGTAGTAATTCCTCCGGGCTTATCTTCCAGAACAATGCCAATTTCCTCAAGTTTGTCGCGCAGTACATCAGCCGCTACGAAATCTTTTCTCTCGCGGGCATTTTTGCGCTGCTCAACAAAGACATTGACTAATTTATCCAGCATTTCGGCCTGGACGCCGCTGACCTCTGGATATTCGTCCTTTACCAGGCCCAGAACATCTCCGCCCAGCCGGCTAAACAAAACGTCAATTGCATCCAGTGTTTCTTTGGTTGCCTCACTTTCTTCAAGTAGGTTGTTGGCCAGCCGAACCAGCTCAAACACAACCGAAAGGGCGACAGAGGTATTCAAATCATCATTCATTGCAGCTTCAAATTTTTCCCTCATTTGCTTTAGCTGCTCCGTCACTGCGCTGTCGGCTTCGCCTTCCTGGGCCTGGGTCATTCTTTTCCGCACCGCTGTAACTGTCTCGGCGATTTTTTCATAACCGCTCTGCGCCGCAAAAAGGGCGGCATCCGAAAAATCCAACGGGCTTCGGTAGTGACTGTTCAAAATCAGCTGCCTGACCGCCAACGGGTCATAGTGTCTGGTTAATCTTTCATGCGCACCGGAAAAGGCCTGTTTTAACGTGATAAAATTATCCAGACTTTTGCCCATCTTTTGGCCGTCAACTGTAACCATATTATTATGTATCCAGTAGCTGGCGAACTGAACACCGTTGGCGGCCTCGGCCTGGGCGATTTCACAGTCGTGATGTGGAAACTGGTTTTCCAGGCCGCCGCCGTGGATATCAAAGGGCTGGCCGAGGTATTTTGTACTCATCACCGAACATTCCAGGTGCCAGCCGGGAAATCCCATCCCCCAGGGACTCGGCCATTGCATAATATGGTTCGGCTCCGCTTTCTTCCAGAGAGCAAAATCAACAGGGTTTTTCTTATCAGGCGAGACCTCCACGCGGGCTCCTGCTTGCATCTCTTCAATATTTCTGCCGGATAGTTTTCCGTAGTCCTCGAATTTAGACACATCGAAATACACCGAGCCGTTGGCCTCATAGGCATATCCCTTTTCCAGGAGTTTCTTTACCAACTCTATCTGCTCGGTTATATGGCCGCTGGCTCTCGGGCTGATGTCCGGCCGAACACAGTTAAGTTTGTCCATATCCTCGAAGTAGCTGCGGGTATAATACTCCGCTAATGCCATGGGGTGCTTTTTTTCTCTTTTTGCTGCTTCGCCAATCTTATCCTCACCTGCATCTGCATCATCGGTCAGATGGCCGACATCGGTTATATTCTGCACGTATGTTACGCTGAAACCGAGATAGCGAATGTATCGAACCAGAATGTCGAAGCTTACATAACTTTTCGCATGGCCTAAATGCGCGTGTCCATATACAGTCGGCCCACAGACGTATATTCCAACCTGGCCTTTCTTCAACGGCTTAAATTCCTCTTTCCCCCGCGTCAAACTGTTATAAAGCTGCAATCCCATTTTTAAACGCCTTTCCTTTTACGTCATTGCGAGCGAGGCAAAACCGAGCGTGGCAATCTCCTGACCTGACTGGCCGCTCGCAATGGATAAGTATATCGGATTTAGCTCAGACAGCAAGAAAACAATCGCCTGTTTCGAGAATCGAGATTTTTCTTGCATTTTATCGGGAGTTTGGTATAATGGTTTTTATTATAAGAAGACGAAAGGAAAGGCGGTAGACTTGGAGAAGCGTTTGATTCTCGTAGCGATGGCATTCTTTATGTTTTCCAGTAGTGCTTTTGCAGGCACATACAGCGGCGGGATGGGTATGCCGAACGACCCCTATATAATCGCCACCGCTGAAGACCTCAATGATATCGGCAACCACACAGAGGACTTTAACAAATGCTTTCTAATGGTCGCTGACATCAACTTGGCCGAATACACCGGCACGCAGTTCAATATCATTGGATACTTCTTTGATGAACATTCTTATAAACTGTTCACAGGTGTTTTTGATGGCAACGGCCATTCGATTTCTAACTTCACATACACAACTACGGACACCGACTGTATTGGGATTTTTGGTTATGTCAATGGCCCGAATGCAGAGATTAAAGATTTGAGTTTAATCGATCCTAACATCGATGGAGGAACAGGGACTTGTATTGGTTCACTAGTTGGCTATATGGATGGTGGAACTATTACTAGGTGCTATGTGGAGAGAGGTGATGTTTCTGGTGATGAATTTGTCGGTGGTTTTATAGGATTAAATAGAGGAACTGTTATACGCTGTTATGTCCTGAGCAGCAATGTATCAGGAAGTTACTATACGGGCGGATTTGTGGGAGAAAATTATTATGGAACGATAAGCCAATGCTTTTCTACAGGGAGTATTACGGGAGACGAATATATTGGGGGAATGGTTGGAGTGAATGTTGATAATAGTTTGATTTCCAACTGCTATTCCACGGCCGACGTCTCAGGATATAGCAACGTCGGTGGGCTGGTGGGAATTAATGGTGGTACGATTTCGAACTGCTATGCAGCAGGAGCCGTTGATGGAAATGATTATACTGGCGGGCTGGTGGGAAATGGCGATGCTAATTACGTTACCGCTTCTTTCTGGGATATTGAAACCAGCGGTCAATCAAGCAGTTGGGGTGGTGAAGGCAAAACAACAGCCGAAATGCAAACTGAGAGTACCTTTACCGATGCCGGCTGGGATTTTATAGAAATATGGGACATCGGTGAGAATCAGACGTATCCATTTTTGCGGACACATCTTGCAGGCGACATCAATCACGATGATATTGTGAACTTCTACGACCTTGCGATAATAGCCGACCACTGGTTACAAGGCGCTGAGTAATTATATGGCCATAAGGAAGGATAATGCATATTAAAAAGCAATCAGTTCTTTTCGTGATGATGATTCTGCTGGCCACCTGCAGCTGGGCGGCCGCTTACAGCGGCGGAACAGGCGAGCCGAACGACCCATACATAATAGCCACAGCCGAAGACATGAACGAAATCGGCGCAAATCCCCATGATTGGGATGCGCATTTCCTACTTGTCGCCGATATCAATCTCGCTGATTACACCGGCACGCAGTTCAATATCATCGGAACGGATTATTCTCACCCCTTCGCCGGTGTTTTTAACGGCAATGAACATACAATATCAAACTTCACTTATGATTCCAACAATACTGATAGTATTGGCTTGTTTGGTTTTGTTGATTCCGGAGCTGAAGTAAGAAACTTAGTAATGGAAAATGTGAATATTAATGGCGGACGCGGTAGAGTAATTGGTGGTCTGGCGGGTGTCAATAACGGAATATTTTTGAATTGTTACGTATCAGGCACCATTTCGGGAGATCAAGCCGTTGGTGGATTGGCAGGAATTCATTCTTATGGCACGATTTCGGGTTGCTCTGTGAAAGGCAGCGTTTCGGGAAATGCTTATTACATTGGTGGACTCGTGGGATGGAACGATTCTGTTATTTTGAATAGTTATGCAGAGTGCATCGTTTTAGGAGCTAGTGGCATAGGCGGACTGGCAGGGATGCATTCCAGTGGCACGATTTCGAATTGCTATGCAACAGGAACTGTCGAGGGGGATTCGTCCATCGGAGGTCTGGTAGGAGAAGGTGACTGGGGCGACGTTTTCAATTGCTACGCGACAGCTATAGTTGGTGGAAGTACATATTTAGGTGCATTGATAGGGTATAGTCTCGACACCTTTTTCAGCAGTTGTTTCTGGGATAAGGATGTGAATCCTTCGATTGGTGGTGCTGGTGATATTGTAGACCCTAATGGCATAATCGATGAAACCACAGAAAATATGAAAAAGCAGAGTACCTTTACCGATGCCAGTTGGGATTTTATAGAAATCTGGAATATCGGCGAAAATCAGACATATCCATTTTTGCGGGTCTATCCAGCAGGGGACATCAATCACGATGATATTGTAAACTTCTACGACCTTGCAATTTTAGCCGGACGATGGCTGGAGGGGCTTTGACAATTTACTATTTTCTATTGACTATTGATTATTTTTTAGATTGCAGCGTCGGCTGAAAACCGGCCTCCCTGCAATGACTCCATTATAGGCATAACGTCGTCGGCTTGCTTTTATATATCTGTGTAAATCCGTGTTAATCCGTGTCTAAATGTAATGAGTGATTACATAGCCATGCCGCCATCGACACAAAGAACCTGGCCTGTGATATAACTGGCATCGTCGCTGACTAAAAAGGCGACGGCCTTTGCGACATCCTCAACAGTGCCGAGCCGGCGTAAAGGAATAAATTGCTTAGCGGCTTCGATGACCGGCTCAGGGAGCTTTCTGCTCATCTCGGTATCGATAAAACCCGGAGCGATACAATTGGCGGTGATATTTTTCTTGGCCAATTCGCGGGCGACGGTCTTGGCAAGGCCGATGAGGCCTGCCTTGCTGGCGGAGTAATTTGCCTGGCCGGCGTTACCCATCACGCCGGATACAGAGCTGATGTTGATGATTCGGCCGAACTTGTTTCTGACCATGGATTTGGAAGCAGTGCGTATCGCGACAAAGGCGGCGCGGAGGTTCACCTCAATGACCTTATCGAACTCCTCATCGGTCATTCGCAAAAGAAGATTGTCGCGTGTAATTCCAGCGTTGTTTATTAAGATTCCGATTCCGCCGTGTTCGCCGGCCAAAGATTCGAGCACCTCGGTAAACTTTTCGGTGTTGGTAATATCGACGCAGCGCGTGATGATTTCGTAACCTTCCTGCTCTGCGGCCTTTTCAAGCTCTTTGAGCTGGTCTTCGATGATATCGAGTCCTGCGACCAACCGGCCTTGCTTTAGCAGCTCAAAAACGATGGCTTTGCCAATCCCTCTTGCGGCACCGGTTACGACAGCGAGTCTTTTATCTGACATTCCGTGTCTCCTAAAATTCGAATATCTAAATCCGAAATACTAAACAAATTCGAAATCCAAATTTTCAAAACGCCCCTATGATAAACTTGGATAATAACTTAATTCGGTGTTTGTTCCGACAATTCTTGTATCGATTGCAAAGTGCTTATATTGGTAACTTTTATTTTTCTGTTTATTCTTTTCATAAGGCCGGTGAGGACTCTGCCCGGGCCGATTTCATAGAATTTTTCAACGCCGTCAATAATAAGGTGCTCCATACATTTTTGCCAGAGAATCGGGTTAGTCAACTGTCTTTTGAGGCCTTGCCTGATTTCTTCGGCGTTTTCGTAATACTCGGCATTGATATTAGCAATAATCCTGACATCGGAAGGGTCTAAAAATTTGGTTTTTTGCAGCGCTTCGCCGAGGACATCTGCAGCACCAGACATCATTTCGGTATGAAAAGCTCCGGCCACTTCCAGCCGGACGGCTTTTATGGCACCATACTTTTCAGCGAGCTTTTCAGCTCTCTCGCAGGCGGTTATACTGCCGCTTATCACAATTTGGCTCGGACAATTGAAATTGACTGCCTGCAAAATTCTATTCTTGTCAGGGCGGAGCCTGGCGGGGCCCAGCTCTCTGGCTTCTTTACATAGCTGATCAACTTTATATTTGTCGAGGCCGATGATGCTTACCATCGCACCTTCAGTAACGTTGGCAGCAGCCTGCATTGCCTGGCCACGCTTTTGAACGAGAGTAAGCGCATCTTCGAAACTAACGACACCAGCGGCATAAAGGGCGGTGTATTCGCCTAAGCTAAGACCCGCTGTTACATTCGCGGTTATTGCGCTGGTGGCGGGATTTGTCTTAAGGACCTCCAAAATGGCGGCGGAAGTTACGAAAATTGCCGGCTGGGACATCGTAGTGGTATTTAATTTTTCCGCAGGGCCTTCAAAGCAGATGCTGCTTATGTCAAATCCAAGGATATCATTTGCTTTTGTAAAGATTTTTGCTGCTTCAGGAAAGGCATCGGCGACATCTTTTCCCATGCCTGTGACCTGAGCACCTTGTCCCGGAAATAAAAAAGCGGTCCTCATAATTTATCTCCCGCATATTTAGAAATTAAAACCGGACTACGCTTGCCCCCCAGGTCAATCCTGCACCAAAAGCGACGAAAATAACAGTATCACCTTCTTTGATTTTCCCCTGCCTTCTGCACTCATCAAAGGCAAGCGGCACCGAGGCAGCTGAAGTATTACCGTATTCATTAATGTTTATAAAGACTTTTTCAGAAGGAAACTCGAGGCGTTTTGCCGCGGATTCGATGATTCTCGCGTTCATCTGGTGCGATATTAGCATGGCAACGTCGTCGACACTCAGATTGCAGGCGTGCAGGCACTCGGTAACAGTTTCGACTATTCGCCGGACTGCCTGTTGATAGACTTCTCGGCCCTTGATTTCCATATAGATTTTTTTCGGGTCATCCAAAGGTTTAGCCGCCGGATGACGAGAGCCGTACGCCTGACAATTCAAAGCCTGCCAGCGGTTGCCGTCTGAGAACATAGTGCTATATAAGATACCTTTTTGTCCGCCACTTTTTCTCTCAAGCACGACAGCACCGGCGCCGTCGCCGAAGAGGATACAGCTTGTGCGGTCCTTCCAGTTGGTAATCTTGGTCAGGGTCTCGGCCCCTATTACAAGTGCGTTATTAAGTCGGCCGTTTTCCATAAACTGCTGGACTATTGAAAGACTATATATAAAACCGCTGCAGGCCGCGGCCAAATCGAAGACCCATGCCTTATTTGCCTGCAAGGCCCGCTGGACAAAACTTGCTGTCGATGGAAAAACCATCTCCGGCGTGATGGTGGCCACGATGATAAGCTCCAAATCCGTGGTTTTAACGTCGGCATCAGCCAAAGCTATCTTGGCTGCTTCCGTGGCTAAAAATGCGGTGGTTTCGTTGTCGGCGGCGACGTGTCGAACCTTGATACCGGTCCGTGTCGTAATCCATTCGTCAGAGGTGTCCACCCTTTTTGCCAGCTCATCATTTGTCAGGATTTTTTCCGGCGCAAAAGAACCCGTCCCTGTGATAACTGCTCGATAAGTGGGGGGGGGTTCGTTAGCTTGGTTGTTCATCAGCTGCCCTTACAGAAGTTTGTGATAGATACTCGATGATTTTATCATTTATTTTTTCTGTGTAGAATTTCTTGGAGGCCAGAATGGCATTTTTTATAGTTTTTCTTCGGCTTGAGCCGTGACAGATTAACGCTGTTCCGTTCAGACCCAGCAGGAGCGCTCCGCCGTATTCGTTATAGTCGTACTTGCTGTATATTCTTTTTATTACGGGTTTAAACTTTAGAGCAAGGCGGAGCTTTTCTTGTAAAAGTTCATGCTTTATTGCCTTGAACAGGCCGTCAACGAGACCTTCAGTAAGTTTGAGAATCACATTGCCGACAAAACCTTCACAAACCGCAACATCACAAATGCCTCTGAATATATCTCTGCCTTCGATGTTTCCGACAAAATTCATTTTTTCGTCGGATTTCATCATCTTGCGTGCCTGTTTTACGACCTCGTTGCCCTTCGCATCTTCGGAGCCGATACTCATAAGGCCGACCCTTGGGTTCTCGATGCCGAGCAGATGCCTCGAATATATTTTGGCCATGACGCCGTATTGATAAAGATGAATCGGCTTACAGGCGATATTAGCACCGACATCACAAATTGTTACCGGTCCGTCAATTGTTGGAAATACTACCGCTATTCCCGGGCGGTTTACGCCGGACAGATTTCTCATCCTCATCTGAAAAGCGGCAGCGCAGGCGCCGGTGTTTCCCGCGGAGATGATTGCATCGGTCCGGCCATGTTTGGCCAGTTTTGCAACAACACCGATTGAGCTTTTTGGTTTCTTGCGCAGACTTTCTATGGGCGGTTCGTCCATGCCGATGACATCAGGGGCATCAACTACGCTAATCGTGCTTTTCCGAGATGACAAAGAAGATAGCTGTGGCTCAATTGTATCCTTTGGTCCGACGAGTATGAGCTCGTCATTTTCACTAAGCAGCTCGATTGCCTCAATTGCACCGGCGATAATTTCGCCCGGTGCATTGTCGCCTCCCATTGCGTCAAGTGCTATTCGCATATTTTTAGTCCTCAGACGCCTTAGGCACTTTCTTCCTTGCCGAGCTTCAATGTAATTTTCGGATTAACGTAACCGCAGTTTTCGCAGGCTGCGTGCGGCAACTTGGCTTGGCCGCATTTGCTGCAGAGCGAATAGTTTGCGGCCTTTAGCCGATGATGGCTGCGGCGAGTGCGGGTTCTGGCTTTACTTGTTTTCTTCGCTGGTAGCATTATTCAATACTCCATAGTTTACGTTTTCAGGGTTAAAAACAACCAGTTTAGTTTACTACGGCTTCCCTGTCAAGTCAAATATTGTACCGGAGAGAATATATGGATAGGCGAAAATCCCCACAGGGCTAAAGACTTAGAACTATCGCCATCTTTTTCTAAGCGCCAGTCCACCTAAGCCAAGCAGCAAAACCGTGGCGGGCCTGCCTCGCCGAAGCTGTGGATTGTGTACCAGTCTATCAGTGCCTGCGTCGTAAAGCGAAAAAGAGACTACCCAATCCTAATATAACTGCGGAGGCGGGTTCCGGGATAAGAACAATTTTGGCATCGTAGCCGATACGAAAATCATTATCAAATAATTCGCCGCTTAGAAGCGTTCCGGTCAGGTGCCTAAGGGGCTCGTCCGAGGGCCAGCCTCCAAGTATACTGCTAAGTTCTCCGTAACCGAATGGCTGGCCATCGACCGCAAAATCATAGCCGAATATCTGTACCAAACTCTGGTCCAATAGTGCTAAATTACCGCCGCCTATTGTGCCTCCGTAGACATTTACCTGGC
>Ga0315543_1000965_pt1 | contig 32914 bp, 21 predicted proteins | sample SalMarSW160210MG_2_FD_203098 | JGI IMG/M metagenome (GOLD analysis project Ga0315543, IMG submission 203098) | Salt marsh sediment microbial communities from the Plum Island Ecosystem LTER, Massachusetts, United States - Salt Marsh Sediment SW1601-210 ... | reverse complement strand
TTTTGATGATATGTGGTTCTATTACGGGCCGGCTCTGATCGCATCGCTCGTCATGCTTCCGCTGGTGGTTATTGACATCGTCCGGCTGAGCAATCGTTTCACCGGTCCGATGTTGCGTCTGCGGCGTTCGATGCGGGCACTGACTCGCGGCGAGCACGTTGCGCCGATCCGCTTTCGGGATAACGACTTCTGGCAGGAGTTCGCCGAAGAGTTCAACGCCGTTGCCGCCCTGGTTCAAGGCCGGACAAACGATCCGACGGAGACGCTCGTCGCCGAGGACGGCGCCGCCGAGACGCAGCCGACGCCATCCGGGGAAGTTGAGTCGGCGGCGCAGCCCGAGCCTGCGACGGATCAGCACGTCAGCACCGCGACGCTGGACGTAGCCGAGGATCGGGTTCCGGTGGAAACGGCCGGCAGCGGCACCAGCTAAACGAGGCGGATTTCAATCGGGGCGCTGTGCGTCATCCAGGCGTAGCACGCGCCGATAGACGTTTGCCGTGCCGGCGGCCATGGCGCGATCGGAGAAGTGCTTGGCGTGACGCTCGGCGGCGCTTAGGCGCAGCGCCTGCCAGTCGACGCGGCCGTCGATGAACTCGCGGAGGGCCCCGGCCAGGGCATGGGCACTGCCGGGCTCGACCACCAGCCCGTCCTGTCGATCACGGATGGTCTCGGGGATTCCCTCCACGCGGCTGGCTATGACCGGCACGCCGGCCGCCATCGCCTCCAGAACGACCATGGGCAGTCCCTCGCCGAAGAGGCTCGGCAGGACGAACAAGTCCATTTGGCGAAGCTCGTCGTCGACGTCTTGGGTGAAACCGGTCCATTGAATCGCCTCGGCCACGCCCAATGCGGCCGCCCGACGCTTCAGGTCGTGCTCGTGCTGTCCGGTTTCGAATCCGCCCACGGCCCGAAGTCGGGCGGACAACCCAGCCTTCCGAAGCACGGCCAGGGCCTCCAAGAGGACCTCCGTTCCCTTGCGAGGCCGAAACAGCGCCACGGTGCCGAGCGTCCAGCTCTGATCATTCGGATGGCGCTCGGGCCGAAGGGCTCGCGGGGGAACTCCGTTGCGAACGACGAATACCTTCTGCGGGGTGACCCCGCCGGCAACCGTGTCGCGCGCGAGACTTTCGGAGACGGCAATCACGGCCGACGTCCGGGCAAGACAGAGCCGTTCGAGACGCGCATTGAACCAGTTTTGCAGGCGACGTGTCGAATCGCGCGACGCCGGACTGTGGACGTGGTAGACCATCGGCACGCCGGCAGCCTTCGATGCTAGCGCCGCCAGCAGCGCCGTGCGAGGCGTGTGGGCGTGGACCAGCGCGTATCCCTCCCGGCGCACCAGCCGCGCCAGACGCCTGGCCGGTCGTAGATCCACTGGGCCGTTCATCCGAAGATCGTACAAGGGCGCGGTGCGCGCCTGCCGCATCTGCGGAAAGAGTCCCGGCTTGACGCAGGCCAGGCCGACGTCGAACCCCAGCGACGGTAGTGCGGCTGCCAGGAGATCTTGAACCCGCTCGGCCCCGGAGTAGTGCTCGCCGTTGATCACGTGCAACACCCGACCGAGCATCGGCTTGGCCGTGTCCGGGCCGGACGTCTCGTCGAAGGCGGTTGTCGGTGAGGATGCCATGCGTATGATCCGGCTTACAAGCCGTGCCACGCGAGCCATGATCTGAAAGCGAACAATCCACTAGAAGAATACCTTGCGGAGGAAGCCGGTGGGACGAAAAGCGGCGATTCTACTCTGCAGAAAACCTTCGAAGAGGGTGGCTGGCGGCTGAGCGAAGCGAAGCCCCAGTTCTTGGCCATCTGGGGCACCGCTTCGCTATGCCCCAGCCACCCCCTGTACAGAAGAGGTTTTCTCCAGGGCACCGCGATTCCCCTGTGCTGCTCACCCCGAACGCCCCTCTGCCGGAGGCTTGGCAAGGAAAACCACGGTTGTTAGAGTGTTCTTGGGTCGTTGGTCCTCTCAATTGGCCGCTTCACTCGTGTGCGATGAGACTATGAACACTCCGGGCCCATCGCTTCCCCGAATTGCCGTCACGATGGGCGATCCGGCCGGGATCGGCCCTGAACTCTGCCTTCGGCTTCTCGGGGAGCCTCGCGTGTTGGCGCGATGCACGCCGGTTGTCTTCGGCGATGCGGGTGTTTTGGAGCGCGTCGGGCGAGAGAGCCATTTGAAGTTGCCGCGGGAAATCGTTTCGGTCGACCAGCCGGTGGCAGCGGGTCCGTCGGTTGACCAACCTTGTGTGCTCGACTGTCAAGCCGTCGACGCGCGGCGGATCGAGCCGGGTAAGATCGACGCCGCCTGTGGCCGAGCGGCTTTTGACTACGTCGAGCGCGCAGTCCAGGCGGCACTGGATCATCGCGTCGCCGCGATGGTCACGGCTCCGATCCACAAGGAAGCGTTCCGCCTGGCGGGTATTCCTTACCCCGGACACACCGAAATCCTGGCGGATCGCACGGGCGCGCGGCGCTACTGCATGATGCTCACCTCGGAGAAGATCACGGTGAGTCTCGTTACCACGCACGTCGGATTGTGTGACGTGGCCGATCAGTTGACCGTGGAGCGGATCCTCGAAGTCATTGAATTGACGGCTGCGGCAATGGCACGCATTCGCGGCCGCGAACCGCGACTGGTCGTCTGCGGCCTGAATCCTCACGCGGGCGAACATGGTTTATTCGGTCGGGAGGAGGAGGAACGCTTCATTGCGCCGGCCGTGGCCGTGGCGCGCTCGGGCGGTATTGAAGTCGAAGGGCCGCTCTCCCCGGACACGGCTTTTCTCCCGACGCGCCTCGGGCAGACCGACGCCCATGTTTGCATGTACCACGATCAGGGGCTCGTTCCGCTGAAGATGCTCGCCTTTGACACGGCGGTCAACGTCACGCTCGGCTTGCCGATCATTCGCACCTCGGTGGACCATGGCACGGCGATGGATATCGCCTGGAGGGGCAAGGCGAAGGTCGAAAGCCTTGTTCAGGCCGTGCTTCTGGCGGCGAAACTTGCCCAGGCGGAAGCCGGTCCATGACGCGTTTCAGTCGAGGATGGCTTTGAGCCTCCTGAATTTGCGTCGTTCCATTCCTTGGAGGTATTCTTCCCTGAGTCCCATTTCAAGGGCGTTTTTGAAGGCTTTGACGGCGGCTTTCCGCTGCTGGGTCGCGTGGAAGGCTTCTGCCTGGTGGAAGTAGCGCATGGGAGTCGGCTTTTCGGCGATGGCCCTTCGAAGGTCCGCCAAGGCGTTTTCGGGATTCCCCAACGCCAATTGCACGACGGCGCGTGAATCGAGCACGATCCCTTTGGGACCCGTTCGTTCAATCGCACGATCGATCAACCTGGCTGCTTCCTTGAGCTTCACGCCTTGTTTCGCGAGCAAGACGGCGAGGTTGTTCAGGGTGGTGGGATTATTGGGGTTTTTTCGAAGTATCTCGCGATAGATGGCCTCGGCCTCTTCGAATCGTTCTTGCCGAGTGCAGACGACGGCGATGGCGGCTTGAATGACGGGAGCATCCGGATGTTGTTCTGTCACCTTTTGCAGTATCTGGCTGACGCGATCGAGTTGCTTGCGTGAGGCAGCTGTTTCATCCACAATGGCGAAGCATACCCTGGCGACCAGACTGGGATCACTGGTTTCCCACAAGGCGTCAACCAGATCGATCGCGTCGTCGAGGCGTCCCTGCCCCGCGAGAAACGACGCCATCAACAAATCTTGCCCTGGCTTTGAATCGACGTATTTCCGGAAGAGTCGTTCTGCGTCTTTCGAAAAAACGACAGCCCACGAGTAGTCGTTTCCCGCGCGCAGGCGCTTGGCGTAACTCTCGAAAATGGCGGCGATTACGGGAAGACGCTCTTCCCTTCTGGATGTTCCGGCGAGCGGATTCTGGAGGTAGTCGCCCAGCAGCCTTCTTGTCCTTTCGAACTGCCGCTGTCGGAAGGCCAGCTCTGCGCGCAGGCCGGCCGTGCGCAGGTCGTTGGGCGCCACTTTGGCCAATTCCTCAGCCCACCCTTCAGCTTCGTGATAGTCCTTTCTTTCGATGAGGGCCGCCACGTAAGCGGCGACGTATCGTGGCACATCGCCGCGCGTTTCGAGCAGCTCAACCATGCGGAGCTTGTACTCGCGCCAGTTGCCGTCGGCACGATAGAATTCGGCCAACGTGAATTGGACGTGAGGACCTGGGTTGTGTTGTTTGTCCAAGAGCTTTTCGAGGGATGCGATTGCCTCCTGGCGGCGTTTTCCAGTCAGATCGCTAGCCAATATGACTGCTCTCAAATACTGGTCTCTCACCGAGTTTGGGTTCTCGGCAAGATTCTCCTCGAGCCACTCGAGCGCCTTCTGGCGGTTCTTGCGGCCACCTTCTTCGAAGGCGGCCTGCGCGAGGCGGTGCTTCGCCTCCGCCTTCTGCTGTTCGGTTGCGTTGACCTCCCCTTCTTCGAGGATACGCACGAGTTGTGCTTTTGCCTTGGCGATCTGATTGATTTGGAAATAGAACGCGGCCGCGCGACGGGCAACGGCGGCGTCCTTCGGGGCGCTTCGGATTGCGATTTCGTACTGCTGGGCCGCTTTTTCCGGTTCGTTGAGTACGGCATAACACTGTGCCAGCGCCGCGGCGGCAACCGCCCGCTCGAGCTTGCGTTGCGCCTGGCTGATGATCGCGTCCGCCTTTTCCATCTGCTGAGTTTGTCCGAAGAACTGGATCAACGCTATCCAAGGTTCAGGCGCATCACGTTTGTTCAAGATCACGGCCTGCCGCAGGGCGTCCTCGGCCTCGTCGAGCAAGGGCTGGGCATCCTTGTCGCGTCCTTGATTGCGCATTCGCTGGGCGACCACGCTGAGCAACTGGCCGAGCCAAATGTGGTCTTCGGGTCTGTCGGAGGAGGCGGCCACCTTCCTGGCCGGTTCGAGTGCTGCATCGAATTCACCCAACTTCGTCTTGACGGACCGCAACTCCCGGTCGGTCTCCTCGGACAAGAGCGGCTTGCGCTCGGCCAACAGGCGGAACATTCGGTCCGCTTCACGCAGTCGATTCTTGGAAATCAGCAGTTGGGCCACGCGGCGAACCGTATTCAGATCGTTGGCACCCAGATCAATGGCCTGCAGGTATTCTTCGATGGCGGCATTCTCGTTGCCCAATTGCTCATGGACCATTGCGGTCAGGACACTGACCTGCCCCCATCTTGGTCTGAGTTCCTCGGCGCGAGCGAGTCGGTCGAGGGCTTTCTTAAGCAGTTCGGCACTGCCCCCCTTCTCGACCAACATGAACAACCGCATTGCCTCACCGTAATACCAGAAAGCACTCGGCCTATTCTCGATCTTTCGGATTTGACCGAGCACACTCTCCATGGTGACGATGTCGCGTCGGCCTGCGGCAATCTGGAAACGCAGCTTCAGTATGCCAAGGTTGCCAGGCTCCGACTCCAGAACACGCTGGCAGAGTTCTTCCGCTTGTTGATAGTCGCGGATTTCGTAGGCGAGCAGCGCGAAGTTGCGCCAAAGCGATAATTGCTGCCTCGAGGAGTACTTCTCCACCCCTTCGAGCAGCTTTCGTATTTTCGGCGCTGCTTCGGCGCCGTAACGTTCCGCCAGGTTACGGGCCTTCATCAGGCGCGTTTGTGGACGATCGCCGAGTTCGCTTTCGGCCGCTTGAATCAGTTGGTCTGCGCCTTTCCAGTTCTCCCGCTGCTCGGCCAGCCGGAGCAGAGCCTGCCAGATGGACGGCTGGAATTGCTTGCACCAGCGAGCTTCCATCTCGAGCTGGTGGGCCTTGTCCAGCTTCTCCTTCTTGGCCTTGCCGGTGAGTGGCTCGGCTTTTTGCAGAACGAGCTGACGTTGCGTATCCAAGCGGCTTGCTTCCTGTTGCAGGTGGACTCGTGTTGCAACCAGCAGCTTCACGGCCTGCTGTGGCTTGTCTTGTGCCGCGAGCAACTCCGCATGCAAGATCGACAGACGGGGTGAATTCGGGAACGCCTTGATGGCTTCCTCAATGGCCGTCTCGACTTCCACCCAGTTCCTTTCTGCTTTCGGCACACGTAGATTCTTCGCCAACAAGACTCGAGCCAACGCAACGCGCGCGCCGGGAGGAGCATTCTCGAAGCGCAGTATGAGACGATAATCCTCGATGGCCTCGTCCAGTTGGCCCGACTCCGCTTCGATCGCCGCCAGACCCAACAACACCCGGATCGAGGTCAGATCCAACTTCGCCGCGCGGGTCAGGGCTTCGCGCTGCTGATCGATCAGCCCAAGCTCCTCGCAGCAATGAGCGATCATCAGGTTCACTCGCACGGCGCTTTCGGGCAGCGACGTCAACTGTGGTAAGGTCTTCTCGAAGCCCGTCTTCGCTAAGAGCCACTCCCTTGAAGCATAATGGATCATTGCGTTAAGATGGGTGATGAAGGTCTCCGGCGCACCCTCCTCGGCCAATTGTGCAATGATGGTGCGAGCCTCTTCCAATTGGCCGGATGTAATCAGCAAGCTGGCCAAATGCCACATCACGATGAGGCGGTTTTCCTTTGCGTCGAGTCCGCGACGTAGCCACTGGATAGCTTTCTGGTCGCGACCAAGCTCCTGCTCGATACTAGCCAGCACAACATAAGTCAGACCATGCGCGGGAAAAAGTCCTGCAGCCGTCGTGCCATAGGTCAGCGCACTCTGAAGATGTGGACTCTGGGAGGGTCGACCGTCCAATCGCGCGATTGCAAGCTCGGCACGAGCCGCCAACAGCAAACCTCCGCGTACGGCTTTTGTCTCCTTCGTCGTATTGGTCGCCTTCGAGCTGATCGCTTTCAGGCGTTTGGCGGCTTCCAGCAGCCCGTCGCGGTATTGGGGTGTGATGGGCTCGTTCTTCTCTGGCATCGCTTGCAGTGCGGAGTCGAATGCCGCCTTCAGATCTTTCGTAGCCTGTGCCGAGGGCGCCGCGGTATCGGCCTTTTCGATGGCCTGTTCGATCGCCTTCCGGAGTGATTCGGTGGCATCCCGCAACGCGTTCCCGGCCAACACAGTCGCCTCTTCCTTCTCGGAAAGACGCACCAACGCCACGCGATACTGGCCACGCACCCGATTGGCTTCGAAGGAATGGGGGTTGGCAATGACCGCTTCCGACATCCAATAGTTCGCGTCGCCGTCACGTTTCAACGCGCGAAGCAGCTTTGCCAGAAGAAGATAGGTTTGCAACTCGTCCGGAGCCAGGTCAGCGGCCTTTTCAAGAGGCTTCTCCGCCAACTCCGGCTTGTTCAGCAGGATCTGGCACTGGCTATAAAGGGAGAGGAGTTCGGCGTCGTCCAGCAGCATCCATACGTCGTCGCCCAACCATGACACGAGTGCATCACGATTGACCGACTTGCCGTCGGTCTGGAGGAAGTCTTCCAGGGCCCTGTTGCGCCGACCGCTTTTCGTCACCTCGCCAGTTGACTTGAGCCGCGACCAAAGGTCATAATGATCGAATAGCTTCTCCAACGCATCGACGTCGGAAGGAATCGTGGCGAGCAAGGTAATGTGGTCCATGGCGTCGGGAAGCCGCCCCAGACCGAAGTACGTTCGCACTTGAGAACGTCGCAACTCATGTCGATGCGGCTCTTCGCGCAGCACTTGCTCCAGGATCTTCAAACCCGAACGGTAAAGCGGCGCCGCGTCGTGAACCCGGCCTGCCCGGCGAAGCTGGTCGGCCACGTCGGCCAGCATCGCCCCGTGTTCGGCCAGGGCATCATTGTCGCGCGGCTTCAATTCGGCGTAGTTGTTGTAGTCAGCCGAGGCCTTGTAAAGCTGCTCGAGCTTTGCGTCCAAGCTGTCCTGCGTTTCGATGGCCTCCTTGGCTGCCTGGGCTCGATCCAAGTAGAAGCCCGCTTGGCGTTGTATCTGGAATCGGTGGAGAAGGAAGAGAACCAAGAGTAGGGCCGCCCCAGAGCCGAACAGGATCGCCAACAGGCGTACATTTAGTGGAATTCGGTCGCTATTCATGGACTGACCTTGACTGGCCCTTCGCAGGGGATCACCCCGACTCAGAGACCTGTTCGTTCGTTCGGTAAATGCCGGCGATTGACCACGACGGTAGCCGGCAAGCCCAATATACCAATCTTCGGTTGAAATGGCACGACGGCGCGTGCTTGTCCGTTACCGGCCGAATCGTTCTGTCCGTCGAGAACGTGTGGGGCTGGGTCAAGCGAATCGCGCGAGCGCCTGATACAGTAATTATTGCCCGAAGCAGACCGCCCGCCATCATCCTTCGGGTCCCTTCTGTGGACAGTACCACCCACGGCAGACAGGTACCCCGCTCAGCGGGGGGGCCGTCTGGCAGGCCCGAAAAATGCTTGACATACGCTGCAAGCCAGTTGATAGTAAGAGTTACGAAGCTCAAAGCCGCACCGTTTTCCGATTCTACGTAGAATTGCACCGCAGTAGCGGGAACAGGTCGGCGTCGACTGCGGCAGGTGCACGTTTTGACGGTACCGCCGCTCATGGGGTTTGCGCGTCGATCCGGCAATAGAAGGGGACCGCCATGACGTTCTTTGCCCGCCCCTTGAGGGCCATCTTGGTTCTCTTCGCTGTGTTGGTCTTTTCCGACGCCGCCCTGGCGATTGAAGAAGTCGTTGAAGGTACGGATCGTTTCGGCATTCGCGGCTCGATCCACGAAAGCACCGCGCTGGTTGGCCAGCGTTTTGGCGGCACGGACGGAAATGGGGAGGTGCAAGTGTTCAAATTGGGAAGCGAGACCTGGCCCATCCCGGAGTGTTTCCTGGCCGATCTGTTGCCTCCGGGCGCCTTGTCGACCGGTGCCGACTTTGGAGCGGGAGCACTCGTGATCGACGGTGAGGTGGCCATCGCGGCCGCCCATCGGAATGAGGTGGAGGGCGTTTCCGAAGCCGGCAGTGTTTTCCTTTTCTCGCGCAGCGGAAGCACGTGGTCGTACGACGATCAATGGACCGAGCCGCTGCCGCCGGGAGCGACGGCATCCGCCGCGAACGCCCAGTTCGGCATCGCCGGCGACCTGGACGGCGATCGGGCACTCATTGTTGCCGGCGGCACAAACGTGGCCTATGTCTACAAGCGTGATGACGATACGTGGGATAGTGGTATGGCGCTGACCGGGGGCAGTCTTTCCAACCCGATCGCCGCCGCCATCGACGACGAGGTCGCCGTGGTCGGCACGTTCGTCGGCAACGCCCATCTTGACGTCTGGCGGTTCAACGAGGAAACGTGGCACTACGAAACGCAAATCCCCAATCCGGGCACCGACAACCTTTTCGCCACGGACGTGGACATTTCGGGCGACACGATTGTCGTTTCGGCGTACGACCAGGACGTCGCCGGGCAGGTGGGAGCTGGGGCCGTCTACGTCTATCATTACGATGACGGCAGCAGCCAATGGGTGCTACAGCAGATGGTGGAGAATCCCGATCCGGCCCCAGGCGATGCGTTTGGCTATGGTGTGGCGATTGACGGTGACAGGCTGATCGTCGGAGCACCGCGTCATGACTCGACAGAGGTTGACGTCGGCGCCGCTTATCTTTTCGAGCGGACCGGTTCTACCTGGCTAGAGGTGACGGATGAGCGGGTCGAGGGTGACATTGCCGGCCGGTGGTTCGGCGAGACGGTTGCGGTGGGTGACCTATCGCTCTTGATAGGCGGCTCGGGCAGAACCACGGAGCCGGTCGGCCAGGGGATGGTTCAGCTCGAAGGACCGTCCGGCGTGTTCATTCCTGGTGACGCGAATAGGGATGATAAGGTCGACTGGGAAGACGCGGCGATCCTGGCGGACAACTGGGGTGCGACAGACGATGTCAGGTGGACGATGGGTGATTTCAACAACGACGGCAAGGTCGATATGGCCGACGCGGCGATTCTGGCGGCCAACTGGGGGTATGGTACGGAGGGCGAGAGCTGCGCATCCGTGCCCGAGCCGAGCATGATCGCCCTGTTGGCCGGCACCCTTCTTGGGCTAGCTGCCCTTCGGCGGCCGAAGACGTAGGTCGGACGGGAACGTCGCGCCGCGTACCGAAAGGGGGCAGTTCCACCGATGCTTCGCCTGCGGCTACGCCGCGCCGGGGCAGTCCTCTATCGGCGGTTGCCCAAAAAGCTTGTCCTTCTGCCTCAGAATAGGCTATGGTATAGAAACGTGTAACGCCCTTGTGGGGCGTTCTAGGCGGTATCTAGGCATGGCCCGGAAGTCGCCCCTCCATCAGGGGGAAAGTGCGACCGGATCGGATAACTAGACGTGGATACCACCTGAGATACTACAGAACCTCGTTCGACAAAGGAGGAATGGAGTGGCCAAGACAGACGACAAACCCACGAAGGAAACCCGCGACGCTCAGAACGACGCGCAGGCACCTGCGCCGGCCCCTCAACCGGCACAGCAACGTCCCCAGATTGAAATCGACGACAGCAAGGCCAATGCCGCGTACTCGAACTTCTGCCGCGTCACGGGAACGCCCGAGGAGTTGATTCTCGATTTCGGTCTGAATCCCCAGCCGTTTGGCGTTCCGAAGGAACCGATTCCGATCACGCATCGGCTCATTGTGAACTTCTACACGGCCAAGCGGATGTTGCAGGCGCTGCAACTGACTATCCAACGTCAGGAAGCGACCTTTGGTGTTTTGGAGACGGACGTGCAGAAGCGCGTCATGCCGTCCGCCAGGCAGCCGGCCAGCCAGCCGCAAGCGTAGCGCCCGGCCATGTCCGAAGACCGATGCCCGAGTGACGGTCGCCGGCTGAAGGTGCGACGGGGTGGAGACATCAGTTAGTTCAGCCGGGGTGATGTGGTATTGGGTTCCGCACGGATCACGTGCCTTTCGCGCGTGATCCGTGTTTGCGTAGTATTCGGCCGGCGGTCGGGACAGCCGACCGATGATGGGACTCGGCGGGGAAGGAAAACGCCGACGGTCCACTTTCCATCCACGCGGCAATGGTCCATAATACAACGTCACCCGACACGAAACCTGCGAATTTCACGATCCGTGGAAAAGGAGTCATGATGGAACCGAGCGCACTGGATCTCTTCAAGAAAGTCCTTCAGACGCCCAGTCCTTCCGGCTATGAGACGCCGCTTCAGAGTGTGGTTCGGGACTACGCCAGCGGGTTTGCCGACGAGGTTTCGACCGACGTCCACGGCAACGTCATCGCGGTGAAGAATCCCGGCGCGGCGCGTCGCGTCATGCTGGCCGGCCATTGCGACCAGATCGGCCTGATCGTCCAGCACATCGACGAAAACGGGTTTCTCTACGTCCAGCCGATCGGCGGTTGGGACCCCGTGGTCCTGGTCGGCCAACGGATGAGCGTCTGGTCGGCCGAAGGACCGGTTTTCGGCGTGATCGCGCGGAAGCCGATTCATTTGATCACCGAGGAAGAACGCTCCAAGGCTCCCAAGATCAAGGACCTCTGGCTCGACATCGGCGCGGCGGACAAGGAAGAGGCCGAGAAAATGGTTCGCATCGGCGATGCGGTGACCGTCGAGCTCCAGTACCGCGAGATGCCCAACAACCGCGTCGTCTCGCCGGCGATGGACGACAAGTGCGGCATGTGGGTGGTGATCGAGGCCCTGCGACGTGCCGATAAGAACAAGCTCAACTGCGCACTCTATGCCGTTTCGACGGTGCAAGAAGAAATCGGCCTGCGCGGGGCGCAAACCAGCGCTTTCGGGATCGATCCGCACGTCGGCGTGGCCGTCGACGTCACGTTTGCCACCGACTGTCCAAGCATCGAAAAAAAGGAGGAGGGCGACATCAGCCTCGGCAAGGGCCCGGTCATCTCCCGCGGGCCGAACTTCAATCCGAAGGTCGTCAAGCAACTCATCGACACGGCCGAAGCAGCCGAGTTGCCCTACCAGTTGGCTGCCGCCGGCAAACCGCCGGGAACCGATGCCCGAGCCATTCAGGTTTCGCGCGCCGGCGTGGCCACCGGCCTGATTAGTATTCCCAACCGATACATGCACAGCCCGGTGGAGCTCATTTCGCTGGACGACATCGATTGGGCAGCCGATCTGCTGGCTCGTTTCGCCGAGAGCATTTCCGCCGAGGCGGATTACACGCCGTAATGACTCGCGGCGAAAACCCTCTCACGCTCGATTCAAGATGACCCCGGTGCTCGTGCCGGTGTGCGTCGGACGACAGCTCGCGCCGCGCGGAGCGAAACATTACCAAAACGATCACAACGCCGAGGAGTTCCTCCGAAAAAACTAACATGCTTATCATTACACTCTAAAGTCTTTGTGTCTAGATGGTTCCTAGATAGTCCTCTGTCTCTGACGGGGACGTCCATGGAGAAAAAATCGTTCAACTTGGCGAGAATGACGCCATAATTGATTCCAGAGGCGTCACATGGCGGTTAGAACGCGTTTTGAAAATGGTTGTAGTTCTCCCAAAGGGTGCCACTGCTGGCTTGTCCAGCAGTGTTTTTCCCGGGGAATTTGCTTCGCACTGCTGGGCAAGCCAGCAGTGGCACCCTTTTCAAAACACGTTCTTAGAGTTAGCGTTCCTGGACGGACGCAAAAGAAACGCAGACAAGTAACGAATCCAGATTGTCGGCATTCTTCACGAGATCAGGGCGGTTGCGGTTGCGTTTGAGCCGTTTGCACGTTAAAGTATTTTGCTTAGTCAAAAAATCGGCCACATGAAGAAAGATCCCGTATGACAAAGGTGCTGGTCGTTGACGATGAGCCGGACTATCCGCAACTGTTGAGCATTATCCTGACCAAGGAAGGCTTCGACGTGCGAACGGCTGCGGGCGATGAAGAGGCTCGCAAGGTCGTCGAGGATTTTGTTCCCGACGTGCTTGTGGTGGACTGGATGCTTGAAGGATCCGAGGACGGCCTGCACGTGTCCGAGGTCGTTCGCCGGCGGAATCCCAAACTGCAAACGGTGTTGATCACCGGCTATCCATCGCTGGCCCTGGAGCACCGCGTCGAGCGGATTCCCTCCGTGCGTTTTCTCACCAAGCCATTCACGCCGTCTCATCTGGTCGACCTTGTGCGCGGGGCGACCGGTTCGGAGTAGGGCCGACGCGGCGTGTGGGTCAGAGAGTAGGCTCCTCGGCACCGGCTGACAAGCAGAGGCCGTCCGGGAATTCCTTGTGCCACTGCTTCGTTAGAAGCAGTGCAAAATAGCTGCGCAGCCAGCACTGCTTGCCGGTGGCAAGCAGTGGCACACATTTTGCCTCGAAAAACCTCGATTTCAATTCCCGGACACCCTCTGACAAGCAGCCCGTGGCACCCGGCGGTCAGACGCAGCCTGCTAACGGGCGTGGCGGCCGGGCAACAGTGACTTCGAGGTTTCGATCACGCGAAGCGTGATGATCTTCAGTTCGTCCTCGATGAGGAACCCGGCAAACGCATAGGCCCACACCACGGCGATCCACTGCCACGGCAACGGTGCCATGAAGACGCCGAAGTAGGAGACCACCGTGGCGGTCAACTGGGCACCGGTCACCGCGAGCAGCAATGGCCAGGCCGGCGCCACGGTCCAGAATCGCCCCTTGGTTCGCGTCACGTAGATCGTGAAGGTTCCGGCCACGGACAGCTTCAGATAGACCAGGGTCTGGATCATGGCGTCGCGGGCCGTCGCGTCCGCGGCGGTGAAATCCTGAAGGCTCGGCAGCATGGCCAGCCACGCGATCTTCGTCTGGTTTACCGCCATGTAGTAGAGGCCGAACGATTCGATCACCCCCGCGATACCCAGCACGCTGGCCAGCCCCAGCACGAGCTTCATGTTCCAAACCACGGGCTTCTTCGAGTAGTGCACGCGATCCAGGGCGATCGAGATGATGGCCCCGTCGTTCAGCAGGGCCAACAGGACGATCATCACGGCCGTAACGGGATAGAAGTTGAACACCAGAATCGAGAGCGTCATGAACAGCAGCACGCGAATCGTCTCGGCGATGCGATAGGTGGCATAGTTCGTCATCCGCTGGAAGATCTTCCGGCTTTCGATCAGGGCGTTGATGATAACCGACAGCCCCGGCGTGAGCAGCACGATGTCGGCTGCCGCGCGGGCCGCGTCGGTCGCTCCCGACACGGCGATGCCCGCCTCGGCCTTGCGCAGGGCCGGCGCGTCGTTCACGCCGTCGCCCGTCATTCCGACCACGTGCCCGCGCCGCTGCAGGACGTCGACGACGTGGTACTTATGCTCGGGATAGACCTGGGCGAAACCGTCGACCCGCTCGATCGAGTCGTTCAACTGGCCCACCTCGTGATGTGCGGCATTGGAGAAGACGGTTGCGTCGAGGATATTCGTGCCCAAGCCCAACTGTCGGGCCGTCTCCTTGGCGATGGCCAACTGGTCACCGGTAACCATCTTCACCGCGCAGCCCATGTCGCGAGCCGCTTCGATTGTCTTCTTCGAGTCGACGCGCGGCGGATCGTAAAGGGGAAGCACTCCCTGGAACTGCCAACGCCCTTGCTCATCCGTCCGTGCTACGCCCAGCGAACGGAATCCCCGCTCGGCGAACCCGTTGATCGCGCGTTCCACGTCGTGGCGCACCGCCTGCGCGTTGTCGGCCAGGTCGAGAATCACCTGCGGCGCACCCTTGGTCACTTTGAACTCGGCGCCGTCGGGCGCACCAACGGTGGCCTCGGTCCGCTTGCCCACCGGATCGAACGGCTTAAAATGAGTCACTTCGTAGTCGTCTCGGACGCCGCTGTTTTGCAGCCCGCCGATCACCGCCAGGTCGATGGCGTCCTGATCTTCCTCGCGCGAGGCCAGGGCGGCGCTGAGAATCGCGCCCTGGGCCGTCGTGGAGCCGACCGCATACGGCTCGCCAAGCGTCAGTTTGTTCTGGGTGAGCGTGCCCGTCTTGTCCGAGCAGAGGATGTCCATGCCGGCCAGCTCCTCGATCGACGCCAGCCGGCTGACGATCGCCTGGGCCCGGGCGAGAATCTTCGCCCCCACGGCCAAGGTCACCGAGAGCACAGTCGGCAATGCGACCGGGACGGCCGCCACGGTGAGCACCAGCACGAACTGCAGCGTGGTCATCACCGGATCGCCGCGGAACAGCGCGACGATGAAGATCAAGGCCACCAGCGCCACGGCCACCGCGATCAGAAAATCGCCGATTTTCAGCACCGCCTTTTGAAAATGGCTCGGGGCTTGGGCTTCTTCGACGAGATGGGCCGTGTGGCCGAAAAAGGTCTCGGCGCCGGTGGCGTAGACCAGCGCCTCGATCTCACCCTGTTTCACGACGGCTCCGGAGTAGACGCCCTGGCCGCTTTTTCGGGTCACCGGCAGCGACTCGCCCGTCAGGGCCGACTGGTCCACGTCGATCGGCTCGCCGTCGAGCAGCTTCGCGTCGGCCGGAATGATGTCGCCGATCCGCAGCCGGATGACGTCGCCGGGCACGATCTCGCGTGCCGCAATCGTCCGCCAGGCGCCGTCGCGGCGAACTCGCGCCCGCAGGGCCAGCTTCTTTTTGAGCGCGGCAATGGCGCCCGCCGCCTGGTATTCCTCCCAGAAGCCGATCAGCGCGTTGGCCACCAGGAGGGTCGAGATAATGCCGAAGTCGGACCAGTGGCCCACGACGATTGACAGGATGGCCGCGATTTCGATCATCCAGGGAATCGGACCCCAGAAGTACGAGAGGAATTTGAGCAGGGGATTGACTTTCTTCTCGGGCAACTCGTTGCAGCCGAAATGGTCAAGCCGCGTGCGGACCTCGTCCTGGGTCAGTCCGTCGAAGGAGACGCCCAGCTCGGCACGCAACTCGTCAAGCGACATTTTCTCGCGGTCGGTCGAGTCTTTGCGGGTTGGCTCGGTCACGTGTTTGTCCATTGGGCCGGCGGCGGGCTGCGTGGCTGGGCCCGATTCTACGGTAGGAGTCATGGCTCTTATCCGTCGTGAAATGAGGTATGAGAAAGGGCTACTGTACCATTATAGTAGTTGTAGGGTGGGGCAAGTGCAGCGAGCCCCATCAATGCTCGCGATCTGAGTTTCGGCGGGGCCGGCCGTCCTTGCCCCGGCTATTTCACTATAGCTTCTCGCCCTCACGTAACCAGTTCGTGCGACCGACACAACCTGCATGAAGCGTCCGATGGATGTTGCGGTTTGTTTGTCCAGGAGTGCTCTTTCGTGTATGATGCGGGGGGTGGCTGGGGCATAGCGAAGCGGTGCCCCAGAAGGCCAAAAACTGGGCCTTCGCTTTGCTCCAGACCCAGCCACCCAATACTGCCAATTCGTTTTTGAAATGTCCTCTCGTGAGGACTGCGCATGAATACTGGACCGGCGGCCGACTCGAACCGTCCAACCGCATCGTGGCGGACTCATTGGCGGGCACTCGTGTTCGTGGTGCTCCTGACGGCGTTGTATCCTGGGCTGCGTAGCCAGGGAGGTCCCGGCGCGGTTGCCGCCGCAATCCAGGTGGCTTTACTTGTGAGCGTTCTCGTGGTTCTTTTTCTCCCGAGACGGAATCCTGCTGTCTTCTGGGTCTTCGGCACGGCGCTGGCCGGCGCGATGGTGGCAACGATGCTCGGACTCCGTTTTGGCGACGTCAATATCGAAGCCTTGAATGAGCCGCCGGGGATGAAGCCGCAACAGGAGCCGATTACGCTGGGCAGATGGGCCTTTTTCGGCGCTTTGCCGGGAGCCCTCCTTGGTGCCTTGTGGTATTGGTTCAAGGGGCGTCGCAGTTCGTAGAACGCGATGAACGAAGCGTGTTTCAGCCTTCTCTTGTGATCCATTTCTGTTTGGGTACAATGAGAGAATGTGTGTTTCCGACGGATGAGCACCTCGGGCGAGCTGACACCTCCTTCCATCTCCTTCCTGCCAACTCTCACACGGGAGAATCGACGATGAAGAACAGGAGCGATCCTTTTCAAAGACTTGTACAATTGCTCCTGCTGGGCATGGCCTTCAGTCCGTTGACTTCCTACGTCTCGGCCGACGAGGCTCCCACCCGAAAACCCAACTTCATCATCATTTTCACGGACGATCAGGGATATGGCGATCTCGGCTGCTTCGGCGCAAAGCACGTCCGGACGCCGGCGATCGACCGGTTGGCCGCCGAGGGGTCGAAACTGACCAGCTTCTACGTCGCCGCGCCGGTCTGCACTCCGTCGCGCGCGGCCCTGATGACGGGCTGCTATCCGCGGCGCAACGACATGGCCCGGGGGTCGAATTTCTGCGTGCTCTTGGCCGGGGATCCCAAGGGCCTCCATCCCGATGAAATCACGCTGGCCGAGGTGCTCAAGACGGCCGGTTACGCGACGGGCATTTTCGGCAAATGGCACCTGGGCGATCAGCCCGAGTTCCTGCCCACGCGGCAGGGTTTCGACGAGTTTTTTGGGATCCCCTATAGCCACGATATTCATCCTTGCCATCCGAACAAGCAGTTCCGGTTTCCGCCGCTGCCGTTGTTGGACGGCGAGAAGGTGATCGAGGCGGAGCCGGACGCGGACTACCTGACGAAGCGCGTCACCGAGCGGGCGGTTCGTTTTATCGAGTCGAACAAGGACCGCCCGTTTTTTCTGTACATACCGCATCCGATTCCGCACATGCCGCTGCACGTCTCGCCGCCGTTCATGAAAGGGGTCTCGAAGAAGGTCAAGGAGAAACTGAAACGGGAAGACCAGTTCATCGACTATCGCACGCGCAACAAGTTGTTTCCTCAGGCAATCAGCGAGATCGACTGGTCGGTCGGCGAGATCGTCAAGACGCTCAAGAAGCACAACCTCGATCGGGACACGATGATCCTTTTCACCTCCGACAATGGGCCGGCCGTCGGCCGCGCCGGCCCATTGCGCGGCCGCAAGGGCAGCACGTTCGAGGGCGGCATGCGCGAGCCGACCGTGGCGTGGTGGCCGGGAAAGATACCCGCCGGTACGGTCAACGACGAGCTGTTGACCGCGATGGACCTGCTGCCGACGCTGGCGAAGCTCTCCGGCGCGAAAGTGCCCGACGATCGGGTTATCGACGGACGCGACATCTGGCCCGTCCTTTCAGGACAACCCGGCGCGAAGTCGCCCCACGACCGGTTCTTTTACTACCGGGACAATCAACTCCGAGCGGTTCGCTCCGGGCCGTGGAAACTGCACCTGCCCCGCAAGGGTCCCAAGGGAAAGGGCCCGTTGCCGCTGGCGCTGTATCACTTGGGCAACGACATCGGCGAGAAGACCAACGTGGCCGCGGAGCATCCGGAGGTGGTCAAGCGGCTGTTGGGCTACGTGGCGGAGTTCAAGGAGGAATTGAAAACCGGCAGCCGGCCCGCGGGGCGAGTCGAGAATCCGAAGCCCCTGTTGCCTCGCAAGAAGAAGCCGCGGTAGATCTCGTAGGGTGGGGCGAACCGTGTTCGCCCTACCGGCTCGTGACACCTTTTGGTCCTTGTCTGTCATCCTGAGCGCAGCGAAGGATCTCTTTGGCACTGAAAGACTTGAGATGTTTCGCTTCGAGATCCTTCGCTGCGCTCAGGATGACAACCATGAACTATGTTTTGAGATAGTCTCTAACAAAACGGGGACTGCCCCTTCTTCGCCAGGCGAAAAAGAAGCAGTCCCTTATGGTTTGTCGGCTCAGGAAGTTACTTCCAAGGTGTTCCGATCACCTGCGCCGACGATTTCTACGCAGTGCCAAGCCCAATAGCCCGCCGACAATGAACACGAGGCTCGAAGGCTCCGGCGTAATGATGCTGGCCGCCGAGCACGTGTTACCAGCGCTGGCCGCGGCAATCGCTCCGTGGATGCCGTCGGGGCAAACACTACCCAGGGCGGACGCGGGCAACGCGAGCTTGTTCCAGTATTCCTGGACGACGAACTCCCAGATCTCGCCGGGCTCGAAGCACCCGTCCTGCGTCATGCTCTCATAGACCAGCGGCTGGTTCTCGCCAACCTTGTCGATCTTGAACGCCATCCCGGGGTAGTCGGGGCCGTCGGGGCAACTGCAATCCATGCCATTGCAATCTATGCCACCGCATTGGCCAACCCACTCATCCAAATTGGTGAATGTGGTCTCTAGTGAACCATCCTCAGCAACATCTCCAACGTAATAGAGATCACAGAAGTAACACGACTCCTCACAACAACATGGATCACAGAGATCTGGCTTGCACATGTTCTGGATCGCGACCTGGACGGTGGTTCCTGCCTGCTCGTTCTGATACTCGCTCGGGCAGGGAATGCGACCCTCCCAAGTGACCATCCACGATTCAATGAGCTGACAGTCGGGGTTGTGCGGGGCTGTACTCAGTTCACAGACACAGTCCTCCACGGTCCAGTCATCTTGGATTGGGTCTTGCACGGTGTAGACACAGACCGGGTCGGCCGTGGCTGGAACACTACACAGCAGCAGTCCCACCACAGCCATGACGACAATTGGTGTTTTCATGCTTGTCCTCCCCAAAGTTGCTTTCGTTGCCTTGATGCACGACACACGCGGTCGACGCTACGGGCAACACGGTTCTGACCCTGTCTCTCTCCGTCCGAACCGACAGGGCATGCTCCCATCTGGCTGCCCTGGCGAAATGCGTCTGCCTCCTTTTGTCAGAGTGCTTCGAACAACGTGATCCGGATACTCCACACAACGATCACGTCAATCTCGGACTGGATCGAGAGCCGCGGTGTTTGAAACGGACGAACCCGAGATCGACGGCGACCCAAGAAGAAACGCTACCCATTAATTGGGTGGCGGTTTTCAGCTTACCCCAATACACTACCCCCTACATGTGAAAAGATACGGTAGGCCGTATGAAGTTGAATCTACCGCGACCCTGGGGCCTGTCAATCGTTTGTCCCAGTCTTTTTCGGATTTGGGCCCGATTGGGGGGAGGCGGCAGCGGCCGATAGCTGCATGGGTTGTGCTGGCAGGCGGATGCCGATGTTGGAGTTCCAGACGTCGTGAAGCGGCTACCGGCGTCTACTCTTGTGTAGCGTCTCGATCGACTTTAGCAGCGCCTCGATGCGAGCGTCTAACTCGTCGAGTCGTCGTTCCAGGTAATCGCTGGAAATGATGCGTGGCGAGGGGGGCATCGCCTGGGTCCCGGTCGGCAGCAGGCCCGAGATGGCCGCCCGGGCCGCCGGCCCTTCGAGCACCCAGCCCAACGGACGCTCGACGTGCAGGCGAATCTCCGGTGGCAACCGGTCGAGTTCCTTCTCCGTCACTTTCCACTCGTGCTTGCCCTGTCGGACTTCGATCCGCGCCGGTTGGTTACCCTGCCGCGTGATGACGATGCTCAGGTCGTCGGGCGCCGGTGGATAGGTTTCGGCTTCCGCCGGCAGAATTACCCCCGGGCGGATGACCTGCATTCGCAGTGCGGACCGGTTCGGCGGTCCGGTCGACGCGATCCATTTTCGGACGACCTCCCACTGGGGACCTTGGCCTTCGATTGGCCCTTGGACCGACGCCAAGTCGGCCGAGCCGTCCTGTTTCGGCTTGGCTCGAGACATTACTAGTGCGGCCGTCAAGACGACGCACGCAGTAATCGCAACAAGCAGAATGATTTTTCGCATGACGAGATTCCTGAAGAAGCGGGGTCCCGGGAAGCCGCCGTCCCGATAGCCGCTGCGGCAGCCGTCCCCACAAGTGTAGTTGCCGCCGGCCGATCGATCTTGTCCCGGGCAAAAAACGCCCGGGCGTGCCCCAGCCAGAAGATGGCCCAGGACCCCCCGTATTTTGCCACAAGGAAACCTCCGGCGGCGGTAACTCTCCTTGGGCACCGACGACGTGCGACATTACGTCCGAGGGGTCCAAGCGGTGGAACAGAGTTTTTCCCTTCCTTTCACGCAGAGCGTGCAGGAGCGATTGTCCTCCCCGGGCCCAGCGGTCGCACGACCGCGTCGCGCCGACAAGATCGTCGGATTCCATTCCGATTGTCACACCCCCGGAACGTTGGCCCGACGTTGCGTTTGGCCGCCTGCACGCCGGCTCTTTCCGCCGCTTCCTTTTTGTCTTAACCGAGCGCAGACAGTCTGTGGCGCCGTTGCCTCGGTCGGGTTGAACCGGATCTGCGGGCAACGCGCCCCCGGCGCGGGGCAACCGGGGACATCGACGCGACCGATCGGGCAAAAAATGCGAAAGACGCCCACCCCTGGCGGAAACCATCTCGCAGAACGCCGCGGCGGTCCCGCCATTCGATTCGAAAAGGCGTTCTGGGCCATCAAGGGCACTCGGTCCTATTTCTCCCCGATGGTTTCCGTTTTCCCCCTCCCCGGACGAACTGCAGACCTTTGTTTCATGATTCTTATTCGTTGTACCTCGTTTCTCACAAGGAGAACTTGAATGTTGGTTGATGTTCCTCAGATCAAGGATCGTGTCGCCGAGAAATCGGAAATGATCCACCGCCTGCAAGGCGAGTTGAGCAAAACGATCGTCGGCCAGGAAGAGATGCTCTCTCGACTGTTGGTCGGCTTGTTGACCGACGGGCACATCCTGCTGGAGGGCGTGCCGGGGCTGGCCAAGACGACGGCCATCAAGTCGCTGGCCGAGGCGCTGGACACGCGATTCCAGCGAATCCAGTTTACCCCCGACCTGCTTCCGGCCGACCTGGTCGGCACGATGATCTACCGTCCCTCCGACGGGACGTTCACGACCCGAAAGGGGCCGATCTTCTCTAACTTCATCCTGGCCGACGAGATCAACCGCGCGCCGAGCAAGGTGCAGTCGGCCCTGTTGGAGGCGATGCAGGAGCGCCAGGTCACGATCGGCGAGACGACCTATCCGCTGGAAGGCCTGTTCCTGGTGATGGCCACGCAGAACCCGATCGAGCAGGAGGGCACCTACCCGTTGCCCGAGGCCCAGGTCGACCGGTTCATGCTCAAGGTGAAGATCACCTATCCGCAACCCGCCGAGGAGCGCAAGGTGCTCGACGCGGCGTTGGGTGGCGTGCCGAAGCCGATCCGCCCGGTGGTTACCTCCAACGACATCGCCGAGATGCAGGAAGTGGTCAAGATGATCTACGTCGACGACCAGGTCCGCGACTATATTCTGAACCTGGTCCGCGCGACCCGCGCGCCGGCCGATTTCCAGATGAACGACCTGGCGCCGCTGATCGATTTCGGTGCGTCGCCACGTGCGTCGATCTACTTGGGCACCGGTGCCCGGGCCGTGGCGTTTCTGGCCGGTCGGGGTTACGTTACGCCGCAAGACGTCAAGACGATTGCCTACGACGTGCTGCGGCACCGCGTGATTTTGACCTACGAGGCCGAGGCCGAGCAGGTCACTTCGGAAGACGTCATCAAAACGATTCTCGAAACCGTGCCCGTGCCATAAGCAGTAGGCAGTAGGCAGTAGGCAGAGATCAGTTAATAGCGTCGGGCGGAAGCCCGACGATAGTAGGCAGAAGAGCAGAAGAAAGGAACGGAGATTATGCCCCAAGAAGTAGCGGATATTCTCAAGAAGGTTCAGCAGATCGAGATCGTCGCCAACCGGACGGTCGACGACCTGTTTGCCGGACAGTACAAAAGTGTCTTTCGCGGACGTGGAATGGAGTTCGACGAAGTCCGCGAGTATCAGCCCGGCGACGACATTCGCACGATCGACTGGAACGTTACCGCGCGGTCCTACACGCCGTTCATCAAGCGGTTCGTCGAGGAACGCGAGTTGACGGTCGTCTTCGTGGTCGACGTGTCCGCCTCGGGCGCGTTCGGCTCGGTCGATCGTTCGAAGCTCGACACGGCGGTCGAGGTGGCCGCGAGCCTCATGTTTTCCGCGTTGAAGAACAACGACAAGGTCGGCCTGTTGACGTTTTGCGACGACGTGGTCGACTATCTTCCGCCGCGCAAGGGCAAGTCGAACGTCTTGCACCTGATTCGCGAGCTCGTGGCCGTCGAGCCGATCGCGCGGACGACCAACCTGGCCGCGGCGCTCGATTACCTCAATCGGGTCCAGAAGCGTCGGGCGGTCGTGTTCATGCTCAGCGACTTTCTGGCGCCCGAGGCCCAAAAGGCCCTGGCCGTGACCAACCGGCGACACGACCTGGTCGCGGTAACCGTCTCGGATCCTCGCGAGCAGGTTCTGCCGGACGTGGGCTTCATCACGATGGTCGATCCGGAGACGGGTGCGTTGGTCGAGGTCGACACCCGTCGTCCGGAGGTCCGGCGACAGTTCGCCCAGCAGAGCGCCGAGCAACGTCAGAGAATAAGTCACTTGTTGAAAAAGTGCGGGGTGGACGAATTGCCGATCCGCACCGACGAGAAATACGCCAGTAACTTACGCCGGTTTTTCCACATGCGCCAGCGGAGGTTCCGATGACGATATTCAATGATGGTTTGCGAAGTGGAATGTGCGGGGTCGAGAACCACGATGGGTGCCACTGGCGTCTCGCCAGTGGTTCATCGGGTGCCAGCGGCAGCTTGTCTGCCGCTGCAAGAGTCGGCAAGGGCGGACAAGCCGCCCATGGCACCCGAACGTCTTCTCGTGGCAGAGTATGGGCCGCCTGGCTGTTGTTGGCCGTGTTGCCACTGGTCGTGGTGTTCGGTTGCGGCCGCGCCGATGAAACCCCGCCGCCGGAGCCGCCGCGAAGTGAGGTCGAGAAGGGGCCCGTGCGACTGAGTGTCCAACTGGACCCGGCCGCGCCCACGTTGGCCGACCGGCCGACGCTCACCGTGACGGTGGATCACGCGCCGGGTGTCACCGTCGAGTGGCCCGAGTTCGGCCCGCAGTTCGGCGACTTTCGGGTCGTCGACGCCCGCGAGGAGTTGCCCGGGGTCGAAGACGATCGTGAAATCATCCGTTGGGTCTATACGCTTGAGCCGATGCGGCCGGGCCGCGCGACCATCTGGCCGGTGGACGTGGCCTTCACCGACACCCGGCCGGACGGTGACGGCCGGCGGCATCTGATTTCCACTAAGCCGCTGGCGGTCGAGGTGACCACGGCGGTCGAGGCCGAGCCGCCATCGTTGGCCGGGCTGCGGCCGGAGGCCTCTCCGGTGGCGCTGCCGTTTTCACGCCTGGCGGTGGTGTTGTGGACGGCGGCGATTCTGGCCGTCGTGGCGGCGGCCGTCTACATCTTCCGTCGTCGTCGGCTGCATCAAACGGCCGTCGCCGCGCGACGGCTGACGCCGGCCGAAATCGCCTATCGCGAGCTGCAACAGATCATCGACGACGCGTTGGCCCAGCGCGACGTGAAACTCTTCTACGTGGCAATCACCGGTGTGGTGCGACGCTTCATCGAACGAACCACGTCGATTCGCGCGCCGGAGCAAACGACCGAGGAGTTTCTCCACGAGATCAGCGTTCGGAGGACCTTCCCGCCGGAGGAGAACCGCCGCTTGAAAAACTTCCTCGAAGCGGCCGACCTGGTCAAGTTTGCGGCCCATCGGCCGCGCCAGGAAACGATCGACGCGAGTCTGGATCGGGCCAGGGAGTTCATCGACGCTCGGCGCGAAGCCATGGCGGCGGCCGCCGAACGGGAGAACCGCGAAACTATAGAAACCAAAGTCGAAGCGAAGGAGGTGGCCTGATGCCGAGTTTCCGCTTCCACGATCCGTTGTGGTTGTTGTTGCTGGTTCCGTTGGCCGCGATGGCTTATGCAACGTTTCGCCGGAAGGCCCGAGCGGCGGTCCTTTTCTCCGACGTGAGCCTGCTGGAGACGCTTCCCCGCACGGCGGCGCAACGTCTGAAACAGCTTCTGCCGTGGATCCTCTACGGCGGCATGGCCCTGTTGATCGTCGCCTTGGCGCGACCGCAGCAGGGCCGCGACGATTTCCGCATCCGGGCCGAGGGCATCGCCATCGAAATGTGCATCGACCGAAGCGGCTCGATGCAGGCGATGGATTTTGAGCTCGACGGCGATCGCGTGAACCGGCTGGTGGCCGTGAAACACGTCTTCGAGGATTTCGTCACCGGCAACGAGGACCTGCCGGGCCGGCCCGACGACCTGATCGGCCTGGTGGCCTTCGGCGGTTATGCTGACGCCAAATGCCCCTTGACGCTCGATCACGCGGCCTTGAGCGAGGTGCTCCGGGCGGTGAAGATCCCGCGGCCGATCTTCGACAAGCAAGGACGTATTATCAACGAAACGTTGCTGGAGGAAGAACTCTCCACGGCGATCGGCGACGCGCTGGTCATGGGCGTCGATCGGCTCAAGGACGTCGACGCGAAGAGCAAGATCATCATCCTGCTCTCCGACGGCAAGAGCAACGCCGGCGTGGCCGATCCGGCGGCCGCGGTCGAAGCGGCCAAGGCCTACGGCATCAAGATCTACACGATCGGCGTAGGCAGCAACGGCGTGGCGCCTTTCCCGGCGATCGATCCGCTGGGACGCAAGGTGCTGGTCAGCCAGCGGGTCGAACTGGACGAGGCCACGCTCCGCTCGATGGCCGAAGAGACGGGCGGTCGCTATTTCAATGCCCGAGACACCGAAGCCCTGAAGGACGTTTATGCCGAGATCGACCAACTCGAAAAGACGGTCTCCGAGGGACGACTGTATACCGAATATCGCGATCTGTATCGTTACTTCCTGCTGCCGGGGCTCTGTCTGGTGCTGGCGCAGCTCACGTTGGTTTCCACACGATTTCGATCCTTACCGTAGAAAGGAATGGTTTCATTGGCCACGTTTAGCGGGCGGGCTTGCCCGCCGTTGCCGTAGTTGAGCGTGCCGACATTTCCGACGCAACGGCGGACAAGTCCGCCCGCTAAACGACAACCCAAAACCAAGAAAGACCGAACCAAGATGTACTGGGAACACCCACACTTTTTGCTTGCCCTGTGGCTGCTGCCGGCCGTGGCCTGGCTGTTGGTCTGGGCCCATCGGCGGCGCCGCGCGGCGGCCGAACGTTTTGCCGAAGCCCCGATGCGCGGGCGGCTCATGCCGCCGTTGGCCGGCCCACGGCCCTGGTTCAAGGGCGCGGCGCTGGTCGTCGCGATGGGACTGTTGATCACGGCGGCGGCCGGCCCGCGATTCGGCGCTTATTATCAAGAGGTCACCCAGCGCGGCGCCGACGTGTTCGTCGTGCTCGACGTTTCGCGAAGCATGACCGCAGAGGATGTCGCTCCCAGTCGGCTCCAACGGGCCAAGTCGGACATCCGCGATCTGCTCTGGCGGGTCGTCGGCGACCGCGTCGGGTTGATCGTCTTCGCCGGCAAGCCCGTGGTCAAAGTCCCTTTGACGACCGATCACGGTTTCTTCGAGATGATGCTCGAAGAAGTCGACACGCAAAGCGCGCCGCGCGGCGGAACACTCATCGGCGATGCGATCCGCAAGGCCATCGAGGCGATGCCCGAGCGGGGCGACCGCGACCAGGCCGTCGTCCTGATCACCGACGGCGAGGACCACGAGTCGCTGCCCGAGGAGGCCGCCCGGCACGCCGCCGAGCGAGGCATCAAGATTTTCACGGTCGCCCTGGGCGACTCGGCCGAGGGTGCCCGAATTCCCATCCGCGGCGACGACGGCCAATTGAAGTACATGAAATACGCCGGCAAGGAGATCTGGTCGAAGGTCGACGAGAAGCTGCTCGAGCAAATCGCGCTGGCCAGCGGCGGGGCCTATATCCCGGCCGGCACTAAGACGTACGATCTGGGCCAGATCTACGAGGACCATTTGTCGGGGCTGGCCCACGGCGAGCTGCGCACCGAACAGCGGCGCCGCTACCATGAGCGGTTCCAGTGGTTCCTCCTGCTGGGCCTGGGCCTGCTGCTGGTGGAAATGACTGTTCCGGCGCATGCGAAGAAACAGACAACCCTGACCGTCCATCCGGAGGATCCATCGTGCAAAGAATAAACGTGCAAACGATTGCTATACGAAGACCGGCTCGTCGTTGGGTGGCATGGCCTCGCTTGCGTGGCCATGCTCCGTTGTCAAAGAACATGCTCACGCAAGCGAGAGCATGCCACCCGATTTTGCATCGAAAGATGCTTCGACCGAATCGAAAGCCGGTGCCGCTTGCCGCCGTCGGCACACTGTTGCTCATGGTCGTCGCCTGGCCCTCTGCGGCCGAGGCCGGAGTGAACGACGTGCCGAAAAAGATCCGCCAGGGGATCGAGCACTACGAGGCCGGCCGGTTCGACGAGGCGGCCGGTGCCTTTGACGAAGCTCGAAAGGAACAGCCCCGTGATGCCCGAGTCCTCTACGACGTGGCCTGCGCCAAGGCGGCCGCGGGAAAGCCGGACGAGGCGATCCCGTTGTTCCAGCAGGCAGCCGTTACGCCGGAGGTGGAGTTGGCCGCCCGGTGCCATTACAACCTGGGCCGATTGGCCGCCGATCGAGCCAAGGCCGCGTTGGGCGAGAAACCGGCGGCGGCTCAGCCCGACGCCCGCGGCCAGGCCCGGGAGCTGATCGCCACGGCGCTGGGCCACTGGCGCGACTGCCTGGCCGCAGAGCCGGAGCACGCCGACGCCCGGTATAACATCGAGCTGGCCCGGCTGTGGCTGGGCCACATGGACCACGTGTGGAAGGACATCGACCGGCAGAAGCGGATCGAAAAGATGAAGCTCTCCGAGATGCTCAAGTGGCTTGAGGGACAGCAAGGCCAACTCCACGGGGCCACCCGAGCGCTCGACGGCCGCGAGCCCAGTCCCCTGCACCGATTGGCCGTCCATCAGATGGGCAGCGCTCAGCGCGAACTGGTCGAAGACATTGACCCGCTGAAGCAGAAGATCGCTCAGGAAATCAACCAACCTGCCTCTCCCGAGGGCGGCGGCGCGACCGGCGCCGCTGCTGCGGCGCCGGGGACCTGCAATCTGTCGGGCGGCACTTGCAGCGCACCCGGCGCCGGCGGGCTCACGGACATGGACCCCGAGCAGCGCAACCGCGCGATCCAATTGCTATCCGGCCTGGCCGATCGGGCGGGCGAGTCGATGCGCACGGCCGCCGAGCACCTGGCCGAGCAATCGCCGGCCGACGCCCGCGGGCCGCAGGCCGAGGCGATCGAAAACCTCGACCAGATTACCACGGTCGTTACGCCGTATGCGGACCTGGTCCACAAGGCCGTCGGCCGGCAGGAGGAGTTGGTCGGCGAGGCTAAGAGCGTATCCCAAGACCATGGAGCCAGCGAAGGGGTGCCCGGGACAAAGCGCAGCGGTGTCCCGGAAGAACAGGGCTCTGGGCCAGCGCTGTCCCGGCGCGCCGGGAGCCCAGGCACCCAGAAACCTGGTTCCGGGGCAGGCTCCAAGCCGGCCGAGCCGGACCTGGCCGAGACGGCCTGGCGCCAGCGGTTTGTCGAGCGTTGGGTTCCGATCATGGTGGCCAAGGCCAAGCAGGGCCTCAAGACGATGCCGCCGCCCGAACCCGAGGCAACCCAGAAGAAAAACGAGCAGGGATCCGAGGGGGACAGTCCCATTTTTGCTGCGCAAAAATTGGGACAGTCCCCGGCGGGTGTCACTGCTGGCTTGTCCAACAGTGCCGACCAGAAGACCGACCCAAGGGCGGACAAGCCGCCCATGGCACCCGATAAACCCATGGCACCCGATAAACCCATGGCACCCGATAAACCCATGGTAGCCGAGAAACCCGATCCGGCCGAAGCGGCGCGAAAGCAGATGGAAGGCCTGCGAAAGAGCATGGAGAAGGCCGTCGAACTGGGGCCCGAGGTCGAACGATTGGTGGCCGACGCGGCCGCCGACCTGGACGATCACCGTGCGGCCGAAGCTTTGCCGAAGCAAGAGGAGGCCCTGCGGCTGCTGCGCGAAATCGCCGAGCCGCTGAAGCAGTGCAACAAGAATCAGCAGAACCACAACAACCAGGATCAGAACAAGGACAAACAGGATCAGAACAAGGACAAGAAAGACCAAGAAAAACAAAACCAGGACAAGAACCAGGCCAACAAGGACAAGAAAGACCAAGGCAAGGACGAAGACAAAGACAAGCAGAAGCAGGATCCCAAGGCCGGAAAACAGCCGCAGCCGAAGGACCAGCAACCTAAGACCGGCCAAGCGAAGCGCCAACCGCGCGATCTGACCAAGCAGCAGGCCGAAGCGATTATCGAGCAGGTCCGCCAGCGCGGCCGCGAGAAGGAGAAAGCCCGAAAGGCACTGCTCGAAGCGATCTCTCGTCCCCCGAAAACGGAAAAGGATTGGTGATGGCGATGACTCTACTGAGCAGAATGGTCGTTGCGTGCGTGGCCGTTTTAACCTCGACGAGCCTGTTGGCGGCCGAGCCCCAGGTGCTTTGTGAGCTTGGACGCGGCCGCGTTTACCTGGGCGAGTCGGTCGGATACCAGGTCACGCTCAACCACGTCGAGAATCCCTCGCCGCCCGAGCTGGTGGGTTTCGACGATTTCGACGTGACTCCGGCGGGCACGCAGAACCTGGACTCGACCCAGGTAACCGTGATCAACGGCCACCGGACCGAGGTGGTCCGTCGCGGCCGGGCGTACCGCTACCGGCTGACGCCCCGGCGCGCCGGCTGGCTTAGGGTGCCCGCGCCGGTGGTCAAGATCGACGGCCGGACGCTTCGCGGCCGCGTCTTCGCGCTCGAGGTTGTCGAGCCGGACGCCCAGGACGAGGTCCGCATGCAGATCACGGCCGATCCGACGAGCGTTTATCCCACCGAGCGGGTGACGGTCACGCTGTCGGTATTGGTCAAGGCGCTACCCGACGAGCTGGCCCGGCGCAATCCGCTGTCGGTCCAGTCGACGCCGCCGGCGCTCGACATTCCCTGGGTCGAGGACGATCGCGTGCCCGACGGGCTCGAACCGGCCGAAGACGCCCGGGCGTGGCTTTCGCGGCTGCGTGATCCCGGCGGCGAAGGTTTCAGCATCAACGACCTGGCCGACCGTTCGGTTTTTTCGTTGTTCGAGCGCCGCGCGCTGGCGTTCCAGCCGCGGCCGCGCCGGGTCTTGCGCACCGACGCCGACGACAAGGAAGTGCAGTACTGGCTCTACGAGTTCCGACGGTCGTTCGTGGCCAAGCGCTCGGGCCGCTATACGTTTGGCCCCGCCACACTCAAGGGCACGTTTGCCACCGGCGTCAGTAGCGTGGGCCGGTTGACCGGCGAGAAGGTCTACGCGGTGGCTCCGCGCCTGGTGGTCGACGTGAAGCAGGTGCCCGAGGCCGACCGCCCGGCGAGCTACCTCGGGGCGGTGGGCCGATTCACGTGGTCGGCCGAGCTGAAACCGACCAGGTGTAAGGTCGGCGATCCGGTGACACTCGTGCTTGCGCTCCGGGGTCGAGGCTCGCTCGCGGCGGCCGCGGCGCCCGACTTGTCGCAACTGCCGGCCGTGGCCGAGAATTTCAAGACGTATGAAGGAACGCGCGAAACGAAGGGCGACACGTGCTCCTTCACTTACACGCTGCGGCCGCTCAGTGCGGAGATCACCGAGTTCCCGTCGATCCCCGGCTCGTATTTCGACGTCGAGCGCAACCGCTACGTGACGCTCGACACCGAGCCGATTGCGATCCAAGTCGAAAAGGCGGCCGCGCTGACCGGGCGACACATCGTCGGCGCCGGCTCTACGGCGCGGACGCCCGAGGCGCTCGAAGTCCGACGCGAGGGCATCTTTGCCAACGTCACCGATCCGGAAGACCTGGCCGACGAGTCGGTTCGGGCCGAATACTGGGCGCTGGGGCTGGTCGGTTTGGCCGGGCTTTACGGCGCGATTTTCGCGGTCACCTGGTACGTCCGGCGACGGCTGGCCGATCCGGCGCTGGCGCGGCGCCGCGCGGCCGCCGGCCGTGCCCGGCGCCGACTCCGCGAGGGAACCACGCTGCTTAGGGCCAGCAGTACGCAACAAGGCGCCGAGCGGATTCGCGGCGCGCTGGTCGGCCTGGTGGCCGACGTGGCCAATGTGGCCGAAGCCGGCATGACCTCGGCCGACGCGTGTCGCCGGCTGCGATCGTTCGGTGCCGACGAGGAGCTGGTCGGCCGGCTGGCGGGCGCGCTCGAAGCGTGCGACGCGACCCGATATACACCGGCCGGCACGAGCGTCAACGGGCTGGCCGACGAGGCGGGTCTGTTGCTTCACTCGGTGGTCCGATCACTCAAGAAGCGGAGATGTCTACGATGATGCGATACCGACATGCGATTCTCATTGCGATCTGTCTGGGGCTGGGCGTGCTGAGCTACGTTGGCTGCACCCCGGGCGTTGATCTTCAAACGGCCACTTCACTCGGCAAGGCCCAAGAGGCGTTCGATCGGGCGGCCTCGCCCGAGGAGTTCCTCAAGGTGGCCTCGATGTACCAGGCGGCCCGCCGTCGCGGGATCGTCTCCGGGGCGGTGCTTTACAACCAGGGCAACGCCCTGATGAAGGCCGACCAGCGCGGCCGAGCGATCGCCGCCTATCGCGAGGCGACCCGATATCGGCCGACCGATCCTAATCTGAAGGCCAACCTCGACTACGCGCTGGGCTCCGGCGCCGAGGGTAGCGCGCGGCGGCCGCTTTTGGGCTATGTCTTCTTCTGGCAGGATTGGGTCGGCTATCCGGCCAAGTTCTTCATGGCCGGCGGCATGGCCGTGATTACATTCCTGCTCGGTCTGGTGGCCTTGTTTCTCCACAGCCGGTTGTTCCGGCACCTGGCCATCGCGGGCGTGGTGGTGACGTTGCTGTTGAGCATCTCGGCTGGCTACGACTGGTACCGCTTCGACTACCAGAAGCACGGCGTGGTCGTCCAGCCGGAGGTAATCGCCCGAAAGGGCAACGCCGAGAGCTACCAGCCGGCGTTCACCGATCCGCTGGTCGAAGGGGCCGAGTTTACGGTAGTCGATCGCCGAGGCGATTGGCTGTTGATCCGCCTACCGGGCGACGGCAACCGGGAAGGCTGGATCGAGCAAAAGACGGTCGTGGTGTATTGACCCACAGGGGGCTGTCCCGATTTTTGCGCAGCAAAAACGGGACTGCCCCCTTTCTGCTTGCGGCAGGGTGGCACTGCTGGCTTGCCCAGCAGTGCTGAGAATCATTGGCGCGTGCGAGCACGCACCCTACGAGCGTTATTCGGGTCTGCTCGCCAAAGTCGGTGCCTTCACCTCATCGACGAACAGCGAGAGAAGCTCCCCTGGGCCGAGATTGGGGTTCTGATAGCCCAAATCGCGGCGGATCGTTCGGACGAGTTCTTCGTAGGCAAGTATGAGGTCATCGGGGCTGCCGTCGGCGAGCGTCGTACGAAAGGCCGACCACGCCTCCAGGACGTCATTGGATCCCCACACCATGATCCGCTGCGCGAAGTTCGTCATGAAGCGGATGACGTCGGCCTGCGGGATGGGTTCGCCCGTCTTGGTGCCCGTGAAAGTCCGCAACATGAACTGGAGCAACTGTTCGTAGACGGCGATTTTCTTCTCGCGAGTCGTCTGCTGTGTGGCCGCGCGAGTCTCGATCGAGCGGGCCACAACCACCAGCGCGACGGACACGATGATGGTTCCCGCCGTGGCGGCAAGCGCGGCACTGAGTTTGGCGTCGATGCCCGCAAATGCGGGAATCACGTAGGCGAAAACGGCGTATACGGTCCAGAAAACGGCCAACAGCGTGATGACACCGGCCGTCCAAGCGCGGAACGAGGAATTGCAGTTCTTCACGTCGTCTCTCCCAAGCAAAAAGGCCACACCATCGGTTTCGAGGTGAAACCTTTGGTCGAAGAAACCGCGACAGCATACCGCGCGCGTCGGGCTTCAAGAAGAGCCCCCAAGCGGGGGATCGGGACCTGGAGGTTGGGTGGCATGCCGGGGGTTGGGTGGCATGCTTGCTAAGCGAGCGCAGCGAGACAGCAAGCATGTTCTTAGCGTGCTGTTCAGGGCGGAAATGAACCACGAAGGACACGAAGAGCACGAAGAGTCGAGATGCCGTGGGGCTCATTTCGATTGACCCACGCTATCCTGCCTAGAAGACAGTGCACTTGTTCGCTTGACGTTGAAGCCAGAACAGATAAGAAAAAACAATGGCGTAGACCAGCAGTATCGGGATAGACAACCATCCTGCGAACAACAAGAAGATCACAGCGTTGAACGACAAGGTAAGCACAAAGACCGTCCATATCAGAGTCTTGGCCACTGCATCCTTCCAGGAAGCGTTGGATTTGTAGACCCATATGATCGTGACGAGCAAAAGAACAGCATGAGCCGAGGAAAGAACGATTCCAACGTCGATTCCTCGT